>Ga0209728_1000488_pt1 | contig 31725 bp, 45 predicted proteins | sample RifGroD1_FD_183997 | JGI IMG/M metagenome (GOLD analysis project Ga0209728, IMG submission 183997) | Groundwater microbial communities from Rifle, Colorado, USA - Groundwater D1 (SPAdes) (version 2) | ecosystem: Environmental > Aquatic > Deep subsurface > Groundwater | place: Rifle, Colorado... | reverse complement strand
CGTCAATCTGTTATAAGGCGAACGCTCTAGCCGTTGAGCTATGGGAACATTTGGATTGCTTAATGCAACTGGAGCCACAGGGAAGACTCGAACTCCCAACCCTCTGCTTACAAGGCAGTTGCTTTACCGTTGGAGCTACTGTGGCTGGTACTGATAAACTGGCTCCAGAGCCAGGACTCGAACCTGGAATACCTTGGTTAACAGCCAAGTGTCTTGCCAATTAGACTACTCTGGAATACTTTTGTAAACTGGCAGAGGTAGATGGGATCGAACCACCGCTCTTGTGAGGCTTCAGATTTACAGTCTGACCCATTACCACTCTGGCAACTCCCCGAATTCTTTGTAACCCAAGGTATCTGTCTCTAGTACCTAGACCCCTAGCTCAGTACCGAGGGCTTCCTGAGCCCGTTTCCCTGCTAAGTAATCGTCTCTAGAGACAGATTCCATTGGTGCTCTTATGTACCTGGTCCAAGTGGAGAGACTCGAACTCTCACTCCCGTAAGGGAACAGATTCCTAAGACCTGCGCGGCTACCAATTACACCACACTTGGATTCCCTTGTACTCTCTAGTATCTGGTCGGGGTAGCTGGACTCGAACCAACGACCTTCCACTCCCAAGGCGGACGCTCTACCAGGCTGAGCTATACCCCGATACCTTAGTTACCAATCTTGAATTCATCTCCTTCCCAATCCACTGACTCTCCCTGGTAGCACTCTGGTCTCTCAGCAAAGAAACACACTGCTGGATGTTCCGAACCCCACCATACCTTCGCATTGGCTGCATCAGTGTCAGCGAAGAACCGATCACATTTACTCTTGTGTATACAGGTAGTTTCTCTACACCAGGTTCGATCTTTGTAGCACATCACTAGTAGCTCCTCCCACTTATATATTTATTCTTTATATCCTCTCCTAACTTCTTGAGTTTTACCTCTCTAACACTCTCTTGCTCCTGAGCATTCAGTATTATCGCTTCCAGCTTCCCAAGTATCGCTAAGTACTGAGGATGAGTAGCATCACAGTAGTCTCCGTGTTTCAGTGAATGCTCTAGTGCTTGTACTGGGTCACTAGTTTTGAATGAACCATCTCTCATAAGCAGACTAAACCTACAGTCCTTACAAGTGTATCGAAACGTACTCACATACATCCCGTCTATTCTAATTGAGCATCTGAACTTAGACTCTCCCTGATTCCCTTGGGAGTCTTGGGTATCTTTTGCTTTTCTATCTGAATCCATTCCTTAGTTACCTCCCCGGAACAGAGAACCTCAGGTACATTCTGCACCGAATAACATAGAATCCCATACCTATTGCACCAGTCTCTGTATGTCATGTAGCTACCGTCTTTTCGTAGGTTCCCGTACTTCTTCTCTGGATTCGAGAAGAGAAACACTAGCTCAACTCCAGGTGTCTCAGCTATAGCTTTGTACTTTGCTGCGTCTCCTTCCCGAAAGAAACCCTTAGTCTCTATAAGTAACCACTCCTTCCCGGTAAAGGTGAAGTCAGGCTGATATACCCGAGACATCCTGTAGTGTACCTTAGCTTCTCTGCTCTCGTACTCGGCAGTTGGTAATAGGGCCGCTACTGTCGCTTCAAACTTGCTCTTGTACTGCCCCGTTTTCTGGGGCTTCTTTGAGTATCGTTTGCATCGCATTTGATATCATCTCTCCCTGTGTAGTAGGTGGTTCCCAGACTTCTTTAGGGTCTCTGAGTAGATGAACTTGTCTAGCTACGTTCGTTAGTGCTGCTAAAGCAAGGTCATACTTGTCCTTCGGTGTGAGATATCCAGCCATTTCCTGAGGGATATTCTTCTCTACATCCTTAAGATAAGCAAGGAGGGATGCTATAAAAAATGCCTCCTCTAAATCAGAAGACCTAGAAGCCAGGATTTTCTCAGCAGTCTTTGGGCCTACACCAGAGATACCGTAGATACCATCTGTTACGTCTCCCATGAGTACCTGTTTCCAGAAGTTGTAACTAGCAGAAAACTCAGTAATACTCTGTATCTCATCTTTAATCGGATTATAGTGAACCCCTGGAATCTGTAGTAAGTCTTTGTCTACAGAGACAATCACATTGGACACTCCGAGTTCATTCAGTTGCTTGTTTCTGATAGCCAACACATCATCTGCTTCGAGTCTATCCACAGACATTGCTCCGAACTTGTCCATTAGATACTGCTTACAAGCGTTCAGATGCACTGGCTTATGCTCTTCCTTACGCTTCTCTTTGTAGGATGGGTTCACTTCTTTACGAAAGTTAGTAGCTCCAGTGAGGTAGAGTTCGAAGAAAAGCCTATCTGTATTTCCAATCTTATCTGCTATAGTGTTATACATGCTCTCCAGCGCCATAGCTACATTGTGTATAGCGTATGACTCTGGTTCTGGTTTGAATACTGTAGTGATCTTGGGATTCTCAATGCCGTTGGCTACACAGTAAGCATCCATGTCTTTCTTGTATCGAGTAGTGTAACCTACATTCGCATGAGTTCCATCTGCATTAGGTCTCTTGTACCTCACCTTATACATTTTCCCATCACAAGTAGCTGCTGCTCTGTATGCAAATACATCAGCGTCTACCAAGTAGACTACGTCACTTGAGTTCGGCTCAGTGAACCCAGTCCTGCATACCATACTTGACAGGGGATTCTTCTTTGGCTCCTTGTAAGTACCATTCTTTTTCATGTCTTCTATTTGATCAGCTATAAGCATTGGCATCTCCATAAACGCTAGCATCTTAAGTTCTCCAGTTGCCACTGAGTTGAGTTCGTAGGTTTCTATGTACCAGAAAAGAAAAGCCTTGTCTCAGGTACCTTGGAAGCTCTCAAGTATTACCACTAGGGTTGTTGAGTTTCCGTCTCCAGAGACAAGGCAGTTGTTCAGAATACTATGTTGTTCGATCCAGCGCCGTTGAAAGCTACAAGGTTCTCTACTACTACCTTGTCAAAGTAAAGTGGAAGGTGGGTCTTCCCTGCTACTGAGAAGAACTTAGCGGAGCAGTGTACTGTGACAATGCTACCGTTCCCTATCGCGTCAGTACATGGAGTGCCATCAGGGAACTCCACTACAGGAGGGGTGCGAAGTGTCCCGTCTGGGTTATGTACTTTGCGTTTAGCAGTAATGAAGTACTCACCTTCCTTTTCTTTGACCGGGAATCCAATAGCTTTCATCTCGGTATATTGAGCCTCGCTCAGTAACAAGTCAATCTTCCAAGCTGGTTTAATTGAGTACTTAGCATTCCCTTCATCCGGCTTATGGACCCTGGCCCATCGGCATTCTGTGCTCTGAATCTGAAACTTCTGATACTTCCCTTCAAAGGCGCTCTGCATTTCATGGATCGTTGGTTTACTCATTTGTTTCCTCCGTTACGTTAGTTGCATTGGTTCTGTTCAGTAATCACGTTAGTCTTCCTTGGCTTACTTAGTTTCCTTAGCTCGTCTCAGTGGCAACCAAATAGTACCAAACCTAGTACATATTGTCAAGCATCTGTAAGTAATTGAATTGGTTCAAAATCTTCTCGTTCTCCCCAGTATGTTGAAACCCCCTTAGCCCAAGTTTCAAACTCATCCTCCAAAATAACAGCTAATTTATCTTCATCTTCACCTACAATCATCACTAAGTCCCCAATATTAAGATCACAAATTGACCTAGAGACTCCAGACTTATTTATTGCTACTGCGTAAGAAGGCTCATCATAATACTTTCTCATCCCAGTACCCCCTTGCCCTTGTGTATAATGGTTTTTATAGCCAGAGCCACGGTCTGCCTTGATACCCCGAGTCTCTTAGCTACCTCTTGATCCGAGTTGCCATAGTGTAAGTAAAGTTCAAGTATCTCCCTTTGCCTAGCAGTGAGTTTAGACTTACTTAGAACGTCCTCTAGCTCCATTAGAACCACATGATGATCTGCCTTAGGATCATCTATGCTCTCCTCAAAATTAATAGGCTCAGGGATATCCCATAAATGAGATTCATTATTTATTATCTCTTCTATAGAATACTTAGTATCCTTAGTATTACCTTTGTTCTTCTTGGTACCTTTGTATCTAAAATTCCTATACTCTTTTCTTTCATAAAGGTAGCAAGAGAACAGTACCCTTTGGTATACAAAGGTATTCATTGGTACCCCTAGGTCTGGGTTGAACATATGCCTAGCTTCCATGAGCCAGATGAAAGCCTCTTGTTCCATGTCCTCTCTGAATGGTTGAAGGTGCTTTTTGAATGAGATGAATTTATTTACTACATACTTACAAAAAGATATATCATTCTTGATATCCTTGTCATCATACTCATACTTCCCAGGTTTAGGTATCACTTTATCTTCACTCATATATCCTCTTGTATTAGTGTTATTTCTTCTAGCTCATGGCAATACCAGCACCATACCCCCTCACTATAGATAAACTCATTCTCTTTAAAGTTAAAATCTAAGTCTTTTAAGTATGGCTTTAGGCCATACTCTTTTACTAGCTCAGTCTTAGAAGTAACTCTACAAAGAAACCCCACTCTAGCTAAGACTTCTTTATAATTAGTATCTTTTGTGGAGGTTACTACTAATATAGTTCCAACTGGAGGGAGCTTAGGCTCTTTGGAATTCTCAATGGACTTTTGCATAATTCCCTCCGAATTTCACATCACACTCTATTGGAATCCTTATGTCGTAGAACTCCCCCGCTTTCTTGGCTGTGAATTTTAATCCATCTTCAAACCAATTCATATTTATTGGTCCATTTTCTATCTCATACTCAAGCTCGTCATGGTATGCAATGAGTTGCTTTACAGGAGGGCTAGAGAGATCATCATACCACTCATGCATGATAGCCATCCACCTCTTAAAGATGATAGCTGCTGAACTCTGGATCAAGCTATTAAGCAGCTTATGGTCACTCCTAATGAACACCTTACGCCCGTCTAGCCCATAGATAAACCCCTGGTTCCTCCTGAATGACTGGACCAAGAGCTCCCTGATTCTATCGAGACCACTGTTAATTCTCCAGTATTCTTTGACTAATTTTCTTGCTTTGCTTACTGGTATCTTAAGTAGTTTACTAAGCTTCTCTGGCCCAGCACCATAGCTCAGTGAATACAGAAATATCTTAGCATCGTTCCTAGATATACCCAGAGTCCTAGCATTATAAGTATGGATGTCCTCTTGCAACAAAACGTTTATCAACGCTCCTCCATCAAACATAGCGGAGTAATGCCCCATGAGCCTCGCTTCAATCCCCTTGAGGTCAGAGCCTACCATGACGTAGTTCTCAGGCACTTTAAACAACTCCCTTAACTCTGTACCGTATGCGCTTGTAACTCTGGGTAAATTCACTACCTTACCTGAGTGCCTATACCTAGCAGTAGGAGTACCACAAGTGATCCCGTCTGCTGGGAGTCTACCGTCTGATCTGACCTCACCTATTGCACCCTTACTACAGTCCTTCTCGTTGACTAGGAATGACATACGATGCTTCAGAGTCAATAGGTGAGCTATGTCTTTACCGAGACCAGCGGGGAGGGAATCATAGGATTCCTCTGTGAGTTTTGGTGAGGACTTTTCCTTGGTTCCCTTCTTGTAGTTCCACTCCGTAGGCTCCCACCCGAGACCAAGAAGCACTCCCTTTAGCTCGTCTGGAGATTTCACATTGACTTGTCTGAACCCTACTCTGGAAAAGGGGCCAACGGACATACTGGAATGAGGCCCATTGCCACTAACGTACTTCATAGCCCTAGTTGACAGAGAACCGTTAGCATTAAATGGCTTAGATACTTCGATTACTCCCTTGGTCTTCTCTTGAATCCAAGGGAGCCTTGATTGTACCTCAATCTCTAGCTCAGAGAATTCTTGGGAGAGATTATTGTAGAGACTAATGGCTTTATCTGTATCAAAGAGCACTCCATTCAGCACTTGATGAGCATGTATCCAAAGTACCTTTTGTTCTAAGTCTACTGCTGATTGCCAGATGGGCTCCTGTTTACCTTGGATTTCTCTGGTTTCATAGAGCCTCTTAGTCTTAGCAAAGTACTCATACAGCTTCCAGTTAAGTTCCACGTCTCCTATGCATCTGGCCAGCATATCATCTGATAACTGGGTCCAGTCGTTGTGTTCTATCTTGGGAATACCCAATACGTCTCCCCAGTACTCCAACGAATTCTCTGTCTCTGGAGACAGCAGTTGGGATACTGTCATAGTGTCTAGTATCTGGAAATTCCAAGGAGTGATCTCAGTACCCCTAGATAACCCAAGCTTCTTAATCAAAGGCAGATCAAAGCCACATATGTTGTGTCCAACCAGAGTACGACTGTTATTAATAAAATTCTTAAGCTCTCTAATCCCATCAGCTATCCCACCCCATCTGTTGTTGAGGTGTATGAAATCTCGAATCTTACTTATATCATCATAGTATAGGAACGTATCACTACTAGTTCTCACTACAATACAATGTATCTTAGTGGCCTCATACAGTAACCCATCTGCTTCTATGTCAAAGACTACAGTGTTCGCTGGATTGTATTCCCATGTCATGATTACCTCCGGTTACATTAGATAATCTTCTCATACATAGAGATTATTTGCTTTAGAATTTCTATAGATTTTCCTTGGTAATAAACAGAACCTTCACAGAGAATCACTATGATCCACACGAAAGCAGCATGGTAATTACCAGAGATACCAGCGTTTACTCCCCCCATAAATGCAACTATAATCATGAGTACTTCTAAGTTAATCTTCATTGTTCCTCCTTAGTAACCTGGATTCTCTCTACTATTTTCCAACCATGTGCATCACACCCATCTAACATACACCCAAACTTTTTTTCTTTTATCTGGCTTTCTAAAAGAGTTACGTCATCTCCCGGCCCATAGGGCATTATTAGTTGACAAGGTTCAGTGCAAGAGTCACCATCCAAACAAGCAGTGCACTCAAGGATTATATAAAGAGTTGCACTTTTATCCCTGGTTCCTAAACTCATCGAACTCCCTCCTGAATTCATTAAGAATATCCTGAGCTTCGTACCAGCCGTCCTCGGACCTAGGATCATAGTGATCCTCTTCTTCCCAGCGTACCTTAGTTTTTCCCTTGCTCTCCTCTGCTTCAACTGCCATAAGAATATCTAATGTTTCGAACATAGTATCCCTCAGAACACCATAGCAGGTTCAAGGTAATCCCCAGTGGTCGCATCATAGTTTACTGCGAACCGACCAGCATTACCGAAGTTGCGGTCCTCTAACAGCACAAACTGACTTGTGTTCCTCTCTGCTTCCTCCAGATTCGGGTCTTTGTTTCGCTCGATCCCAAGCATATAGAAGCAGTTCTCCATCATCGCTCTTGATCCTCGGAATTGGACTGATTCGACTTTCCCACCTCGTTCATGAGGCACACCGTTTGTAGGAGCTTTAAGATGGCAGGTAACAATGTAGAAGAAGCCCAAGTCCTGAGCCATACAAGCAAGCTCATCGCTGATCTTCCTGAGCTCAGTCTCAGTGTCAGATGAGCTGAGGTGATTAGTAAGCTTCGTAATGGGGTCAATAATAATTGTTTTACTCCCTTCGGACACCACATATCTTATGTACTCCTTTAAGGTTGCCCAATCGGCTTGACCAAATGCTTGGTACATGAAGAACTTACCGTCCATAGAATCAATAGTCTTCTCTAACTGAGCTAAGTTAAACGCTACATCTGGCTTATGGTAACAACACTTGTCTATCTTCCCTGCTAACTTCTTTACTGTAAGTGGGGGCTGCTCTTCAAACTTAATTACCGCTGGGATATCTCCGTCGTTAGCTAGGATTCTGTGCTTAATTAACTCATTAAGCAGCTCAGATTTCCCTATCTTCACCCCAGCTCCAATAAACATCCCCTCTCCATCTCTCATCCCATAGGTCCACTTCTGTAACGTAGGCCAGGGCCATGAGCGTCCATACTGAGGGGCTACACAGGCTTTCTGTTTAACATCTCGGACCCTGACCAGGAACGGGGGGCGATACTTCTCTGCTGTATCAAACGCCATAGTAAACTCAGTTTGTCTCCCCGCCATGAGCATATCATTAGCATCCTTTAGCGGAAGCTTAATGATCTTGATACGGGGGAACAACTTAGCTAACTCAGTAGCTAGCTCTTGTCCAGGGGGATCATTATCAGGAGCGAAGTAGAGCTCACCAATGGACTTCAATATATCCATGTTGTTCTTCACTACTCCTAGCCCATTGGAACCAGGGATACCTAGTACTGGGATACCAGGGTGTGTCTTCTTAAGCATGTCAAACACAGCCATTGCGTCTTCTTCACCCTCGGTGAGAACCAAGCGTCTCGGTACTCCTTTCAGTGTCTGAATACCGAAGAGGTCTTGCTTGATGCCTCTAGTTTTCTTGAGAGTAAAGAAGTCTTTGGTTTCTATAGTCCTTCCTTTGTGAGTGAACAGTGCTCCCTCTGCATAAATCGGATAGTAGTGTTTAACTGGAGCCCCGTCTACCTGAGAACACTCAGTAACAACTGAGTACATTCGTCTAGTCTCTACTGAGATGCCCCTGTCTGCTACTGATACCAGTGAGCTAATGTCCAGGGTAGCTGTTGACATAAAAAGGGTTGTCTCTGGAGACAGGACCATTGTACCAGAAAGGCTCACGATTGGTTCTATTGGTTCAGGCTCTCTAGTCATATACACTGGATGATACTTGGTTCCATGTAGACAAGTCCATGTACGCTTGTCATTCATGAGAAACAAGTGGTCCCCTTTTTCGTCCTTTCCGATTGCTCTACATGCTGGGCATGGTCTGTTGTTCATAGATACCTCTTTTAATTTTTATCAACGTAACACCATTTGACTACATAGCCCTCTCCAAAAAGCACTGGACCACTGGGAAGATACCACTCCATAGTACCATGTGAATTCAAGCGATTGAGACAAGCTCTGTCGAATTGATTATCAGTAGTAATTACTAATACCCAGACTCTATCTGGAGGTAATTTATCAGATACCATTGTCCAGTTCATAGACACCTCTTTAACCATAGTTTACTCCTTAGGTTTCCACTTGTATCTCTTCCCTGTATTTCTCTACCCAGTTTGGTTTGAGAGTCGGTTGAACGTAGGTTTTCAAACATACTACACTGAAGCCTGAAGTATCTGCTCCAACACCAATCCATCTGAGGGAAATGATGCAAGGAACCATTGCTTGTCTAAAGCTTCCTTTCTCAGCTTCTTCACGGCAAGCATCGCATTCGTACATTAGATCAGTTACTGTGTGAATTCTCATAGTTTCTCCAGTAATCACTTCTTCCAGTGACATTTATGGTAGTAACTATAGTACGCCTTAGCTTGTTTTTCAATGAGTGCTGAGCTCTGTTCCCAGACACCTTTTTCTTCTTGGTAATACGGACGATCACAAGAGGGGCAAATGAAAGTGATCTTACTGGAATCCCGATGATTCATTTGAATCTGCTTAGGTTTCATAGTGTCTCCTTAGAACGCAATGATGATAGTAACGAAGAGCAGCACAGTAAGCCCAATGTTCGCTCTCCAGAGCCACTTGGAATCTTTGTGGATCAGGAACAAGTGGTGTCCAATTTCTTCACAGACCTGCTTCAGCTTCTTATCCAAGCCCTTGTTAATCACAAGCTGCCTTCGATAAGCAGAGGACATATCTGAATAGTTCCCTTGGAGTGTATGGTATTTCTTGTTGAGCTCTTCCAGAGCTACATTAGTTGTCTCCGGAGATAGTGGTTCTGAGTTACCCTGAGTATCCAACGGTTTACTGAATGTCTCTACACGGTTCATAGCGTACCCCTTAATCTTCTATCCCAAAATAAGAAACATCTTCGATCTCATTCCCATTTTCACAATCTATAAAAGTATTTTCATCTCTCCATTCAGGGTCATTAGAAATGATTTCTTCTATTTCTGCTTTAGCACTCGACCGATCAAATAAACCATAATCTTTTTCTGTCCAATTAATTATGCAAATCATAGTGTACTCCTGTGTTACTTAGTAATCTTAAGTGTCCAAGGTTTTATTAGTTACCCTGGTTCCTCTTAGCTTTCTCTATAAGTTGCTCAAGCTGCTCTACAGTACTGAAAAGATTCTCAGTCTCCTTAGCAAAGTACTCCTGAAGAACGTCGACATGCTTAAGCACATCTTGGAGTGTAGCTGCATCAGCAGTGTCAAACGCTCCAGCTTTAGACATATGTATGAAGTACGAAGCATGAGTGACCGGGATTCCGTCTTCAGCGAGACAAGCGATAGCGGAGAGAAATGAAGGGTCTTTGCTAAGCTCAGCTATCTTTTTAACCATATGAGCCCGAGTAGTCCCACCCATGAGTCCTTTGAAGTTCACTACAATCTGATACATATAATGTGCAAAAGCAGCTTCATCGAATCCCTCTACAGATTCACTGAGCTTCTTGGCGTTAGGATTCACTGATACCGGAGAGTTCCCGTTATCCGCTTTGTTACCAAACAAGTCCATAATTTTCATAGTTTTCCTCCGATTACTTAGTTATACAAAGTTATACAGGGAATCCAGTATAACTCTACTTTTTCCAATCCAAAGAGTTAGCCCACTCAATAAGCTCTTCTTTGGTTTTGAAGTATTTTGTTTTAGTATTAGCTTGAACAGAAAGTTTTCCAAATGCAAAAATTAGAAACATTACTCCAGTAAACCACGTCCACCATGTACTCCCTTGGCTAAGCCAAATAGAAAATCCGAGGAATGAGAAGGTTGCTAAGTCACTGCAAAAGCTTTCTAAAAAAGACTCTGTTCTATCTATTACTACAATTTTATTTTCATTCATAGCTTACCCCTTAACCACTTCATTGCTCAACCCAGACACCTTATACATCTCCATTACTGCCATCCTCTCGTTCTGATCTGCAATCTTGTTGATGAAAGCGAGGTTAACAGCAGTCAGCATAGGAAGTTTCATCTTAGATACCATATCCAAGATCGCAATAAGACCCCTTGGAGACATGGTGAGAGCCAGTTCCCCAGACTTGTAAGCGTTCCTGATGAGTCCAGCGAACTTCACCAACTTACGGATCACTGTCTTCCTGACTCCAGTGAACTTATGCTTCAGCATCTCTACTTCGTCGTCTTCTTTCAAGTAGTCGAGATGAGCGTTGATAGATATCCGATCAAGCATACTCGTATCTTGAATTTGAGTAGCTGCGAATTTCTCCATAGAATCCCCAGTTCCCTTGACGTTATCAGTGAGAAACATTTGAAACTCAGGAGCTGGCCTAATGATCTTGTCAGCAGAAGTCCCTGGCATATCATCTATGGTCAAGTAACCATTCTTCTCATACAGGTGCTGCATAGCCATGGCGATATGAGGGGGAATCTTGAATACCTCATCAATCGTAATCATGAAACCACCCATGAGCCCTTGGGGGAGGAGGCCGTACTTGAACTCCATTCCACCTTCAGACGCCCAAGGAAATCCCAAGAACGAGGAACTCTCCAAGTCACCTCTGCCACCCAGCCTCATATATGGCTGCCTTAACCACGCGGCAAACTGCTCTACAGCAGTGGTCTTCCCTGTCCCCGGAGGGCCAGTAATCAGCATCTTTTCCCCCAAGAGAAGAGCAACTACCATGCCCTCAAGTACCTCTGTATCCCAGAGGTAGTCTGGATTAATCGCTGGGATATGCTGTCTCACTGCTTCGGGGAAGTGAGTTTCAGCGTACACTGGAATGTCATAGTCAGACCCAGAGAGCGGGAGCTTTCCCCCCGTAATTGTGGAGAGCTTGATTACAGTCTTGGGAGCCGGATTTACAGGAGTCTTAGTAGCTCTCTTCTTTGGTGCCTTGGTTTCTGTCTCCAGAGACACTTCAGAAACCGCTGGAATCTCTGGAACCAGAGTAGCAGTATTCTCTTTCTCTTTGGCTTCTCCAGATACCTCAATAATGAACTTGCACTTAGCAGCCAACTGAGAAGCAATGAGATTCACATGCTCCTTTGCTGCATCTTCGTCCACTTCTGCATCACTCATGTAATCAGACACCACATCACTGAGAGTGTCAGGGTTAGGTTTATGGAATTTCTCGGCAGCATCTACACACTTCTTGAGTTCTTCCATGACGGTCCACTGAGCAGAGTTCAGAGTGATCGTCTCAGATACCACTGGAACCGTTGGAATACCAGTAGTCTCTACAGCTTTGCACTTATCAAAAGGGATAAGCACCTTCTTCCCGGTCCCATCTGTCCTGCACAGGTAGGAGCCAGAACTCTTCCCAACTACCTCAAAGCTGGCTCCAGTCTTGAAGCGAAAGTAATCAGTGGTCAATACTACTCTCATAAGTTTTCCTCCGTTACCTTGTGGTTCATCTTGTCCTTTGGTGAACCCGTTTTTACCAAAGGTTACTTCGTTTTCCCAATCCTCTAAGAAACTCATACCAAGAACTCCTTTAGTACGTTGAAAAGCACCATATCCAAATCCTCTGGATCATTCACTACACAATGATGCTTGTAGTATCTCTTCACAACGTCAGTGGTTACTCCGATACCGACTAGATCGATTGGAGTCTTTGTTTCGATATCGTTACAAACCTTCTTGAGATACTTGTCAGCATTTCCTGAGTTCGCTCCACATGGAGAACCATCAGAAAGGACAATAAGCAGCTTCCGGTCCTCTTTACGGTTCAGCAACCGCTCTGCTGCATAGAGTATTGAATCCCCATCGCAGTTGTAGTGCATATTGACCTGTTGAGATGACATAATATCTGTCATAGTCTCCTTCGACACTCGTTTTCCGTATGGCTTGAAAACATAGGTGATTAGCCTATTGTTACTAGTGAACCCAAGTATCTCATGCTCTATCTGTAAAGCGGTAAGGGTTTCATTTAACGCTACTACACAAGCGGAACCAATAGCGTACTTAGAACCACTCATGGAACCAGAGCAGTCCAGCAGCAGTTCAACCGCTGAGTTCTTGTTAAGTCGTGATCCATCTTTCTTCTTGAATATCCGTGGAGTAGCCCCTGGAATCTTGTTACCCGAGTACACTCTATGAACATTCTTTGAATGGATTTTCCCCTGTACTTGTCCATAGCTGTACGTTGAAACTGACATGGTTTGGAGATACTTAGCCACTTGTTTTGATACTGTGGAGTGACCAATAGCTGTTATAATAGCCTCTTTTTGGTACTCACCTACTCTCTTCTCAGAAATGTCGATTACGTCATGCTGTGGATAGGGGATATACGGTCTGTTTCCCCCATGCTTTTCAACCTTAGTCTCTTCCATAGGAGCTGTCATCTTAGATACGAGGGCTTTTTTGATTTTCTCTAGCTGAGAAGCAGTGATATTCTTGTCTTTCATCTCCCACTTAGCATCAATCAGCTTCTCGTTTCCCTCGGCGTTAGTGGGCTGCCCACCATGCTCACCTTGGTTATGGTCAAAAGCAGAGTCAGGGGTGCCGTCACACTTCTCAGAGCCAGAGCCATCTTTGTTTTGCTCTCCTTGACCCTCTCCTTGACCATCTTGGCCCTCTCCTTGGCCCTCCTTGGGCTCTCCCTCCCCCCCTTGATTGCCTTGGCTCTGTCCTTGGCCCTCCTGAGACTTTCCCTGGCCCTCCTGAGACTTTCCCTGGCCCTCCTGAGACTTTCCCTGGCCCTCCTGAGACTTTCCTTTGCCGCTCCCTTGTCCGCTTGGCGGTGGTGGAGTATACCCGATGAGTTTGAGCAAGTCAAGTACGATACCAGCTTGAATCTCTGACTCTTGACCTGGGCTCTGGAGAATTGAGTCCATCCTTGTCTCCAGAGACAGCTTATCAAACGCTTCGTAGAAGTCCTTATGGATACCACGGTACTGGGTCATATCCAGAGCTTCCATTGGGTGTCCCATCCATTTTTGTCTACACTCAGCGGTATAGGCGAAGAGAGACAGGAACAGCTCATCAATAGGATCAGTGGACGCAGTAAGCAGAGGGTCTACATAGACACCCTTGTTCTTCTTCAAATCCAGATCAGCTTTTCCAGTATGCATCAAATACCGTCCGATACTGAATAACTGATCTATCCTGTCGAACTTACCGAACATTGCTTTTTCGCAATGAACGTCCATTAAAAGGTTGTTAATAAGACACACTAGCTTATCCTCGAAGTTGAGATGCTTAATCAACTCAAAATAAGACCAGTGCATTTTCTCCATAACATGGGAAAGCTCATGAAAACTGAGAAACCAAAAGAACTCTTCGTCGTAACCAGAAGGGGGAGGTAAAGTAATCTCACACCGCTTCTGCTTGGTAATCGTCGCTTTTGGTTGATTACAGTATCGCTCCCATCTTACGGAGATGTTCCCACTAGTCGCCAGCGATACCAGGAACTTCTTCTGGGCTTCACTGGTTAGTCCAATAGGGATTGCCATGATTACCTCCGTTACTCTAAGGTTAATGTGTAGAATCCATCGAATACGCTCTTAATCCCAGGAAACAAGGATAAGTCCTCAGCGACTAGATCACGAATCTGTTCACAGAATAAAGGTGGAACAAACCCAAACCTGTCTCTGGAGACAAATATCCAGTACCCAAGACGCTTGGACACTACACAACGCTCTGCCACCTCAGTCAGTATAGTGGCGGACAAGCCACAGTATCTTGTCACAAGATGTTCATACATAGTACCTCCGAATACTCGGGATTAGTATTACGGCCACTTTGACCACTACAGTGGGACCAGGATGTGATGAAGCATAACCTAGTCCCACTAAAGTTTTCAAAGTAAACTAGTGTACCTTTGTATCACTAAAAGTACTTATGCACCTCTAGTACCTGAAAGACTGGGAAAGTTACTTTGACTTGGATTCTTTGGATACTGATGTAGGCTTGTATACATAACAAATTTAATATGTATATAGAGGCTTCCAAACTTCTCTCGAACGTCCGTTGCGTTTCTCTTGTTGCAGTCTTTGTCTCTAGAGACGATTCTAAGTTCACTCTGTAACTCCAAAGGTAATGCAGACCATAGCTCCGGCGTTCTTACATAACGCTTACAATACCAAATTGGCGTAGCGGTTTACTACGATTTACCTGCATTCCCTTTGTTTTCTATGCATAGTGCCAGTCCACTATGCCGTTTAGCTTTAGTCGTCTAAACGAATCCCTTTGCTGTCACGCCTGGATTCACTGCTCAAGCAAAGGGGTACTTTGTAAAACTTTGTAATACGATAAGCGTCTAAAGTAACCCAACTACGGTGGCTTGTGTATTAGCATGGTATCCTCCGAATCTCAGCAACTCTTGAGTTTCTTGGACTTCTTACGCTTTACCTTAGCTCTCGGTTTCCACTCTGGGATCAGTGGCTTACCCTTGAGTTTCAGTGATTTCTCCGATTTCCCCTTGCCAGGAAGTCCCTTACCGCTAGTCCTCGGAGTCCTTGGCACCCCTGGTGTCTGGTCAGAGCCTTGTCTAGTTCCTCGTTGCTCTTGAACGCTCTCAGTGCCTTGGTTTTCGGCTCTGTGGTTCGTTTTCTCATACTCGCTTGATTCATGTCCGCCTGTGATCCCTTTGCCATAATTGCCTCCAGCTACTTGGATTTTAGCTGTTCTCTGCTTTCTCGCTGAACAGCCAGTCTTTGAATCCCACTCAACTAGATATTGAGTAGAGTCCCTATGTATCTCACTGAGATTCCGTCTCTTTGTGCGCTTCATGTATACCTCTGCTTCTTAGTAACTCTCCAGCTCCTTTATGGTACGCTGAAACACTATTTCAGCTTGAGTAACTGAGCGAATATCATACCGCTCTTTGGTAAGCTGACCATAGTGATACCCAAGTACCCGATAGGTATTAAATCTTGTCTCCAGAGACAGCTCGACTCGGATACTAGTGCTCTTATGGGTCTTGTGTATTGCATTAGTTTCTCGCTTCATCTGGCTTACCTTCTCTTAGCATGTCATCAATGATATTCCAGAGTTCTTCCACTTCTTCAAAAGTTATATCATTAGATTCCATATATTTGGTATCGTTATCAAACCCCTTTTTCTCTAAACACCCAGTAGCTAAATAAAGAGACTTTAGCTCTCTATCAGTCAGTAACCAGAGCCCTGAACCATGCTCACCCTCTATTCTTTCCATAGCGCCCTCCGTAAACCAGAGAACCCAGGCCAGCAAATGGCATGTGAAACGCAGGGCGCTTGTATACCTTTTTGCACTGGTATCTCTTGATCCTCCGAATTGTCTCTGGAGACAAATGTCCAATAATTCTAGCTTTCATGGCTATCTCCTGATACTTGGGTTAAATAATGAGTATCACTAAGCTACACTAGTGAGTGCCTAAGCTCCGCACTACTCTTAGGCACTCTAAGTGTTTCTTAGTTGTCTCTAGAGAGAACTTTCAATCTTTGGTAGATTCTCTATCTCTGCCAGAAGTTTTTCAACTTCGGTTTCAGTAAGATGACCGATAACATCACTTGTAATTGGAGTATCGTAGCATAACCTATGAAAGTTAGTAGAATCAGGAAAAGTTACAACAGCAAGTTCCCATAGACCATATTCACGCCCATAAGAGAAAGAGTGGCATACCACTGAAGCTCCATAGTTATTCAGGAATCTGTAGAGTTTCTGTGTTCCACCATGAATTGAATAAATTGCAAACGGGGCTTTCATAATACCTCCTGTATTTAGTGAATAATCCAAAGTACCAACACAACTAGTAACGGTACAGTAATCATAAGACAGACTTCCCCTACTGTTTCAAGAAGTTCCATAGATGTTATATGGGGTGTTTTATAGTGTTTCATTGGTTCTCCTTAGATTCATGGATAAACTGCTGCACAAAGAGTTTAGTAATCAGACCCTTGGTATCCAGACCACTAGCGTAGTTTGAACCTTCATCAGAGTATCGAAGTAAATATCTATCCTCAAACCAGCATTGCTTATACACATCCAAGCATCTCTCATTAGTACCTTGAACTAACCTGATAGAGTACAGGAACTCACATCTATCACAGTCATGGGTAAACGCTGGTTCATTTAGCTCAAATATGCTGATTGGTTCCATTGGTCTATTTGGTTCCATTAGCTCTCTCCTGTTTTATGGTTTTTTAATATCCGGGAATACTAAGAACTCCATAATGTACCCTTAGTCACCCAAGGGTACACTAGCAATCCTTTGTGTCTAAGTGTCTCTCGATACAACCCCTTAGGCCCTAAAACGGCACTTCCTCCGTAACCGTAGGCACTCCAGCCTCCACGTTAGTCTTATGTTCACCCACTGCCATGTAAGTAGCCATGAGAGACGTAACCAGGGCCTCAAGTTCAACTACGTTGGAAATCTTAGCGTAGTTGTCTTCGATAATCTTCAGCCCACGCTTCACTGCCTGTTCCGGCGTCTCTTGATTTTTCAACATAGCGTCCAGCTCGGACTTGGATCGAATCTTGCCATTAGGGAATACCTCATCCAGTCCAGCGACATAGATTGCACCGAATATTGTGGACAGGTACTTCCACTGATTTGCAGTGTACGGCAGGGAGCGGAACTTGATGCCATTTTTATCCCGAGTCTTCCAAGGTTTTCCATCCTTATCCACTACTTCCGGGATTTCAGCGTCCAGCGCCTGCTGCAAGTACGAGTTCACAGGCGTCTTAGCCATCTCAATCCAGTCCTTTTTGTCGAGAGTTCCATCGTTTTCGAGAGCCACCAGTTCCTGCTCCCACAGCATCCTTCCCGTTGCATTCCATGCCTGTTCAGTCGCCTCAGTACTACGGGCTTGGGCTTTGGATTGCTTGACGCATACGGTAAGCCAGTCAACTCCGTTGAAGTTGCCCTTAGCTGCCTTAGTACTCGTAGAAGCCGGGACGATTCCAGTAGTTGTAGTAGTTTCCATTGTGTTCCTCCATTGGTGTGTTTCTGTGGTCTGTATGTTATAGCCTATGTACTAATAACAAACCCGTGATACTACCGGGCCTTTCCCGCTATATTCCGATACCCAAAGTATCGGCTTAGGTTTGTCTCCAGAGACAGATTTACAATACTTGGAATGGGACGATACCGCATCTCTTTTAAGATGAAAATGATGCAACTCATACGCATTGTCCATGTAAGAGTAGTGTCTTTTTACTATCTTCATAGTGCCTCCAGCGTCTATGGTTTCGGAGTCCAGTTAGCTATGTTATTGTGGATACGCTTGAAATTGAGCTTTCTTTGGAAGCTGACAATATTACCATCTGCATCTTCCTTGGTATCCCAATACACGCTAGTCTCTCGCTTTGCAGGGATGAACTTGCGAGTCTTAGCGGTACGCTCCACAGTGCCTAATCGAATGGGCCTAGAGGTGCAACGGTCCAGGCGTTTCTTGTGTGCATTTGGCATAACGCCAGTGTCGAATGATCCGCTGCTATGCAGGGGCTTAGGGGCATCATAGTACGCATAGTGTTTTTTCATAGTGCCTCCATTATCTGTGAATGTAGCGATAGAGACGGGAGCTAATGGTCACTCCCATTCGCTGGTAGTTGTACGCATAGTACCACATTCCGTCTGCTTCGCAAGCCCACGCTTTGAAGTCGTTAGTTGTCATGGTATCCTCCGTTATTCTTGGTTCTCTTGTGTGAAAAACTCCATAGTGCCAGTACCAGGGCACACTCACTAGTACTAGCACTAGCAATCTTTCGCACTCTCTCACAGTGCGCTTTGCCCCTATGCTTACTACTTGATCCATGGACTTCCACAGATTGCCATGCAAAGGCTTTCAGCTTCAGGGTCAGTCGGTGAGGATGTCACCACTCAATTCAACCGAGGTCTGCACAGTCCCAAATGGAGCGCATCTGGTTCACCTGTAGTGCCTGACTTGTCGTAACCTTTCGGCTATCCTCGCTGATGCCGTAACGCCGATTGGTCACCCTGTTTCCAGCCAGAAATCGGGAATCGTTGGCAGCCAAAGTGTCTCTGGAGACAACCCTTTCAGGGTTCAAGCGCATCATGTGTTACGCATAATGCTACACATGTGTTGCACACACCAAATGAGCGTTGCACCATGTGTTGGTGTGGCATTCATATAGCGTGTGTCTTATCTTATGAATGCCACACAAGTGTTGCATAAGCGTACAGTTCTTATGCGTACATGAGGCAATGTGTTGCATTATGACACACAAGTGTTGCGCCTTAGGTGTCTTCCCCTGTAATTCCGCGCACTTAGCATGTGTTGCACCCGGTGGCCCATGTGTTGCGAAGGGGCACCCATAGTGTCGCGGGGAAAGTAGACCCCCCGAGTCACCGGGGAGGTGGTCACACTCCCTGGGAGATACCTAAAAATATTCTATACTTACCCCTACCCTGGACTCTCCCTGGAATTACTAAGACATTATATGGATTCTTAGTATATACTATACATAGAATACATTAGTATATACTATAGAACTGGTTACTAAGTAAAGAACCATTAGGAGGGAGCTTTAATAATGTATATACAAAAGAGTACTATGGAATCCAAAAGAAATACAACTGAGAATCTATCGAATTCCTCTGACAACCCTAGTGTCATCCAGGGAAAACCAGAGGACACTATAGACAGCTCAGTAGAGTCCTTTGCTTTCATAGGAGAAGAACAAAAAGAAATAGATGAGCTTAGGAAAGACCTAGAAGAGTCCATGGCTCTAGAGAATAGATTAATTAAAAAGAATACTAGGAAGCCAAGGAAAGCTCAGAGTGCTTTGGTATCCAAGACTAGAAAGAGAACCCTAGACACAGCTAAGCTGGACCAAGAAAAACAATGGCAAATCGTCAAGGAATACACCGAGGGTACTCTTACCGTTACTCAGTTAGCTGAGAAATATAATACTTCTACTGACAACATTGGTTTGATCGCCACTAGATGTTGGAAGAACTTGACCAACATGAAAGAGACTAGAGCCCTGGTATCCATTAATTCAGTCAGTTCTCAGCATTCCCTTAAAGTATTACATAACACTAACCTTATCAACCAACAGTTTTTAGATTTACTTTCAACTTCTGGGACGGAGACCACTCTCACTGATGCAGAGTCCATCTATGCTTGGGTTTATGTCCATACCGGAGAGAACCAGTTAGCATTGGAACAAGCTGGGCTCCAAGTGGGACTCCTATACGCTAAGAATGATCCAAACAAAGCTCAGCCTCATTTCGAAAAAGCCTGTTCCCTGAGGGGGATGTATCTTAGGTCACTTCCCAATGTCGCGTCTTATATCAAAGAGCTTAGGGAAAGGCGGTTCATTGACCAGGACATAAGTAAAGCCAGGGTACAGTCCGAACTGATCGACCAGCTCAGTCAGCTAAAGGAAAGTGGGGACCCTAGGAATAAGACCCATATCTTGAAGACCATTGAACTCTTAGGCAAGACAATCGGGGCATTTATCGAACGGGTCGAGGTCACTGAGCTTGATCCAAACAAGGCACTGGATCATCTAATCGACATGGCGAAGACCGGAGCGGTAAGAGAGTTGCATAGAAACCAGGGGAAAACCAGAGAGCCAGGGAAGCCAACTGAGCCAAAGAAAGTTGTCTCTGGAGACAGAGTTGTTACTTACGTTTCTCCAGAACCAGACGACCTCGTAACAGAAGAGTGGGAAATTCAGGAGTAATACCCAGATGACAACTAAGCATTACTCCGTACCAGCGACCCAAGCTAACCTTGGGTCTATGAGTCCTTCTCAGAAATACAATGAACTGATAAAGCTATGGCGAGATGATCCTCTCGTAGCTATCCACTCTCTTTTCGGGGTTGTACCAGATGAGCAACAGTCAGCACTGATATTAGCCGCAAATGCCCCAGGGGCTAGGATTTGCGTCAAGTCGTGCCAGGGTGCCGGGAAAACCTCGTGTCTCACTTGGCTTTGTTTTTACTTCCTTTTGACCCTACCTGATTGTCGAATACTAATTACTTCTCCTTCGTTCCAGCAACTAGGTCGAGTTTTCAATACCGAGCTTATCAAATGGCATATGAAGATGCCAGAGATGTTCAAAGACTTCTTTGAGATTACCAAGGAACGAGTCTTCCTCAAAAGCAATCCAACTCAAGCAGCCCATCTGGTCACGGCTAAAGCAGAGAACCAAGAGTCTCTACAGGGTGGTCATGCTGAGAACTACATTATACTTGCTGATGAAGCATCCGGTATTGATGAGGGAGTCTTTGACTTGCTGTACGGTACTTTAGGTACTGGGTCCGGGGGACGTTTCATAATGACCAGCAACCCAGTCCGAAACTCTGGGCGTTTCTATGAAATCTTCGACCGAGAGATAAACCCATGGGTTCTCCAGACATTCCATGCTGCTGGAAGTTCTCAGGTAAAGCCGGAGTGGATAGCGGAAATGGCGGAGTTCTATGGAGAAGATAGTGACTTCTATAGAATCCGAGTACTAGCGCAGTTCCCTAGGGCGTCTGAAGATCAGTTCATACCAGTGGACTACGTTGAACAAGCTATGGAATCCGACTTGCCTAAGGGCAGCTACGCTAACTTTGAAAAAGTAGCTGGAGTGGACGTAGCGAGGTTTGGGAGCGATAAGACAGTCCTCACGTTGAGACAGGGACCAAAGCTCCTTGATGTTACTACATTCTCTGGCCTGGACAATATGGAAGTTTCAGCGAGAGTCTTGGACTATCATCGTAAGTGGATGCCACAGCGAATCTTTGTAGACTCTATTGGAGTTGGTGCTGGGGTCTATGACCGTTGTAAACAGCTTGGACTCCCGGTAGTGGAGGTAGTAGTGTCCACTCGGTCCTCTGATCCGAAGACTTACTTCAACCTTCGAGGGCAACTCTGGGGTGAAATGAGAACTTGGCTGAGCAACGGAGCGTCTCTTCCAAAGAACGATGATCTGAAATCCCAGCTAGCTGCAATGACCTATGCTTACAATAACAAGATGCAGATACAGCTATCCACGAAGAAGGACATGAAGAAACGTGGCCTAGACTCCCCGGATATAGCTGATTCTATTGCACTAACCTTCGCTGGTAACACCTTTGCCTATACTCCAAAGATGGCTATGAAGCGTAACGTAGCTAAAGCAAACTACTTCTGGGTATAAGAAATTGATTACTACGGCTACTATATAACTGAACTTTATAACAATACGATTAGCATTTAACTAAATACCCAGAAGGAAATATGGAAGAGAGCTTTGTAATAGAGGGGAAAGAAGGAGTATTTGTCCAGACGCTTGCTCAAGTGGCTGCTGAGGTTCTATCAAATGGAGCCCTCGAAGCTACTCAAGAGTTTGAAGCAGAGAGGATGGAGCAATTCAATTCTTCTCTAGCTGGTCACATAATTAATAACTTTGAACTGAACAAGACAGCTAGGCGGGACTCAGGCATAGAAGAAGAAATGCTAGAGTCTCTTCGTGCGTTTAATGGTTCCTATTCTCCCTCTGACTTAGCAAAGATTGGATCAGATGGCGGCTCTCTGATTTATATGAATATTACTTCCACTAAGTGCAGAGCCTGCGCTAGCTGGATCAAAGACATCCTAATGCCCTCGAACGGAAGGGCGTGGGAAGTAAACGCCTCGGTAGTTGAGGACATCTCACCTGAACTCATGGAAGAGATTGAGAAGCGGCTGGAGGAAGAGTTCACTAATTTCGAGAAAGCTGAGAAAGAAGCAGAGTCTAAAGAAACTTCTGGTGCTGCGGGTCAAGGTGCTCCTCCTCCGGCATCAAACGAAGCAGCGCCAGAAGCTGTTGCTCAGACACTTCAGAGTACCCAGAACCCCCAGGAATCCCAGGGAGCCCAGGGTTCCCAGGCAGCTAAGCCACCTACCCCCGCATCTAAAGTAGCTATGCGTCTCAGAGAGATGAACAAAGCTCGTAGAGACGTAAAGGAAACGATCAGGGAAGAGATTAAGATGGTTGCCAAGTCCGAGATGAAGGACATGGAGAAAATGATAGAGGATCAGTTGGACGCTGGAGACTGGGAAGAAGCGTTATCAGACTTCGTAGACAATTTCTGTGTGTACCCAACAGCTTTCCTCAAGGGGCCGATTATTACTAAACGTAAGAAGTGCTCTTGGAACCAAGGACAGCTAGTTGAGAAAGATGATTATGTCTTCTTCAACAAAGCAGTGAACCCATTGGATATGTACCCGTCTCCCTCTGCAAATCGCATAGGGGATGGCGCTCTAATTGAGCACATGCGTTTAGAGAGAAAAGACCTAGTTTCAATGAAGGGCCTGGGGGCAGAGAACGGATATAAGGATTTTGAGATAGATGAGATACTTGAAGAGTATGCTGCACCGGAGTTTGTTAACTGGTGGAATACTGACATTGAAGATGAGAAAGCAACTGAAGAAGCCAGAGGTAGTTCTTTTCATTCTAATCGTAATATTATTCATGCTCTACATTTTCATGGACCAGCTAGCATTAAGTCTGTTAGAGATTGGGGATATCCTGAGTCCGAGCTGGTAAACAAGAGAGACACAGATGAAGTAGAAATCGAGGCTATACTAGTTGGCAACACAGTCATCAAAGTGCTTCTCAATGATGATCCAATGAAGAGACGCCCGTACTATAAAGCCTCTTTCCAGAATCGCCCAGGTTCTTTCTGGGGTCGATCCCTCCCGAATCTCATGCGTTCAGAGCAGAGGATGTGCAACGCTACAGCAAGAGCGTTAGCAAACAACATGGGTGCTGCTGCTGGTCCACAGGCTGAGATTTACATAGACCGTTTAGCGGATGCAGGAGATATTACTGAGATTACTCCATTCAAGATTTGGCAAGTTACCTCTGATCCTACTGGTGCGGGAGGAAGAGCAGTTACTTTTAGTACTGTTCCGTCCATCGCTGCTGAGTTACTTAGCGTTTATAAAGAGTTTGAACTAAGGGCAGATGATGCGACAGGTATTCCTAGGTATGCTTATGGTAACGAGCGAACTGGAGGAGCAGCTCAAACGGCATCGGGCCTCTCCATGCTTCTTGAGAGTGCTTCAAAGGGTATCAAAGATGCTATACGCCATATTGACCATGGAGTTATAATTCCGAGAGTAGAGTTACAGTTCTATTGGAACCTTAAGAAATACCCGGAACTGAACTACACCGGGGATATCGAAGTAGTAGGCAAAGGCTCCGCTGCACTAACCATCAAGGCTGCTGAGCAAGGGAAGCGAATGGAATTCCTACAAGCTATCGCCGGTAATCCAGCTATCATGGGAGTCGTTGGTGAAGAGGGTATGGCTGAGATATTCAGGACAATGCTCCAAGATATTAATATTGGAGAGATACTGATCCCGTCTCGCTTAGAGCTCCGAACCAAATCCAAGGAACGAGAGCAAGCTGCTGCACAACAGCAACAGCAAGCAATTCAGTTGGCTTCTGAGAAGAATCAGATTGGCCTCAAGGCCACTGAGACTCAGATTCAGGGGCAAGTGAATATGCACATGGAAGCTATGAAGCGGAAAGACCGGGAACTTGATCTCAAAGAAAAGACCGAGATGGCTCGGTCTATAGACAAGGGCCGAGAACTAGAGACTAGGGAACGAGTAGCGTCTGGGAGAAACACGGTAGACTCAGCTAGAGCCAGGGCAGAACAAGAGCAAGCTGATCTAATGCAACGTAGAGAGATGGCTTTCGACTTAGAGACTGCACAAAGTGAGTCCCCAACTGATACTATAACAAAGCGAATGGAAAGAAACGGTTAGCCTATGAAAATCAAGGCAACCCAAATAGAGAGGAGCGACAGTAAAGCAGGGAATATGAGGTCTCTGCTTAGTGTCATTGACCAGACAATAGACGAACAGACTAAGATTCTGGTCATGCAGAGGGAGGATACAAGATTGTATCAGGGATATGTTCAAGCCCTGCTAGCAATAAAGGAGTTCTTGTCATAAATGCAAGTCTCAGAGTGAACCCTACTATTGTAGCTCACAAGAATCACTTAGCAAAGGAGAGAAACCAAAATGAGTGCTGAAGACATTATTAAGAAGCTTGACGAAGAAGCTGAGAGTATTGTTAGTAACCCGGCTCCCGGGGAAGTCGCTACTGACACAGAAGAAGTACAGGAAGCAACTAGTGTAACCGAAGGCTTGAGAGAGCCAGAGGCAACGGAAGTTGAGATAGATACACTAGAAATCGAAGAACAGGACTCTGAAGAGCAAAGACAGCAACGAACCAATTGGAAGAAACGCTTTATTAACTATAAAGCCTCAACCGATACAACAGTGCATGGTCTCCGTCTGGAGAATCTTAATCTCAAAGAACGTCTGAATTCTGTTATGCAGAGAATGACTCAATTTGAGAAGATGCTAACTGAGAAACAAGAGAATAAAGACCCTTTCGAGGGGCAGTTCTCTGAAGAAGAAGTTGGAGTCTTTGGCCAAGACGGGCTAGATATTGTAAAGAAAGCTGTCAAAACTATTGAAGAGAAAAGAATCAAACCTCTTGAAGAGAAGCTAAAGCAGTCCGAGAATCAGAGGCAGAAAGACCTAGAAGCTCAGTTAGTAGCTGAACGACAGAAGGAATACGATGTGTTCCTTGGTCGGCTTGAGTCACTGAGTCGGAATTATAAACAGCTTAACTCAGATCAGAGGTTCGTAGCTTGGCTTAATGAGCCCGACCCAGGAGATATGTATACTCGTAAGTATTATCTCCAGAAGGCTGAAGCGGCCAGGGATGCTGTTCGTGTTGCAGACTTCTTTAATAGATATACTCAAAGCTCTAAGGCTCCTAGTAACCTCGACAGACATATCACTCCGATTGGTACCGGAAGTGGCGTAGAAATCCCAGGTAAACCAGGAAACAAATCGAACATTGATATGAATTTTATCAATAAGTTCTATGATGACTCCGCAAGGGGCCGATATAAAGATAACCCGGCTGAAGCTCAGAAGATAGAAGCGCAGATAGATAAGTACTACGAAACGCTTCTGCAACAGAGATCAGCCAAACGATAATGGAGATTTAAAATGGCTGTAGGATCAACTCGTCCACCCAATGTGGGTGCTGCTCCGGCATACGCTGGCGCTGATTATAGTTCTTGGGGCGGAGATGGTAACAACTTCATTCCCCAGCTTTACGCAAACAAGGTTCTTAGGAACTTCTACGCTAGCTCAATTTGGACTAGCATCACTAACACTGACTATCAGGGTCAGATCAAAGCTCAGGGCGATCAGATCGTTATCCGTAGGACTCCTACGATCTCGACTTCTCCTTACTCCGTAGGTACGACTATTAACTACGAAGTTCCGGAGACTGATTCCTTGACAATGCGGATTGACAAGGGTCTCTACTCTGCTTTCCGTATTGACGACATTGATGCGGTTCAGAGTGACCTTCCCTTGGTCTCTATGTTTGCCAAGGATGCTGCTGAGCGTATCAAAATTGAAGTAGATCAGGAAGTGCTTGAGTACTTGGCTTCTGCTGCGGACTCAAACAACTCTGGTGCTACTGCTGGTGCTATCAGCAACAACATTGATCTTGGTACCGCTGCTGCTCCCGAGACGATTACTTCGGTCAATGCGATTGACTACATCGTGCAGATCAATCAGGTTCTTGACGAAGCGAACATTCCGAGTGAGGGCCGCTTTGTAGTAGTTCCTGCTTGGTACAGCTCCATGTTGAAGCTCGGTGATCTTCGTAGGGCAGACGTAACTGGCGACAGCACTGGTGTAATCCGCTCTGGTCTCATTGGCCGGATTGATCGTACCGATGTTTACCAGAACAACAACCTCTATACCCTAGCTGGCAATACTTATATTGTAGCTGGAACTAAAGAGGCGGCTTCTTTTGCTGCTCAGATCACAAAGACTGAGACCCTCCGTATCCCGGATTCATTCGGTGAATACTGGCGTACTCTCTTTGTCTATGGTCGCCAGTGTGTTCAGCCAACTTGTTTGGTTAACATGGTCGCTACTTCTTAACCCTAACTGGAGACTAATAAAATGTCTAAAGATGTAAATCACTTCTCTCTTGGCGGGGGTCAGATGCGTACTACTGTGCGTCTTGTGGATTTCCCCGTTAATGCTGCGGCTATCGCTGGTGGTGCTGATCTTGGCTTCGGTGTAAAGCTCTTTGGCTTTAATGACGATCTTGCCTATATCGCTGCTACTGATATCGTAACGGTCACTGGTGCTGGTTTTACTCTCTCTCTTCAGGAGAGTGACGGGAACATTACAGCCGATACCCCGGACGTTGGTCTTGGGTCTGTGATCGCTTCCGGTGCTGTATCTGTTCTCTCTGGTACTGCTACCTTTGAGGATATTATGACTGGTCAGACCGTGAACGATGTAAACGGGACTGCTGAGCACAATTATGTTGCTCTTGCTACCCCCACTGCTCTCACTGGAGCGGCTGACTGCTACTTAAACATCGCTGATGGTTGGGCTGCTAGTGGTGAAGCTGCTGGTGGTGTAGTCGCCTCTGGTCTCGTAACTGTTGACTGGATGGTTCATACCGCGTAACAACTAATCTAACCCCTGGCTCTGCTTAAAACACGGAGTCAGGGTTCTCTGTTTGGAGGAGAAACTAATGGCACTAAAGAACGCAAAGAAAGAAGAGAAGTACGGTAAGGGTTTCTATGTGGCTTACCGTAGGGAAGCTAAGAAGTATTGCTGTGTGTCTGAGAAGCATTACAACAATTACGGTGTAGAGTATGAGCGGGGTCAGTTCTATCATGATTACATGGATGCTGCTAAGGCTACTGATGTGTTGAACCACAGTGAAGACTTTGAAGTACCTGAGAACTCAGTAATCATAGTAAATCCAAAAGAGTCTGAAGCGTCTCTAGAGACAACTCAGGAAGACCCAGAACCAGTGGTGACTGAAACCAAAGTTTCTGGTAAACGAGCAGTAAAATTTAAAGAATAACAAAGGTGAAATGAGATGAGTAATACAATTAGTAAATTAGGTATCGGTCGGCTCTGGCTAGACGGTACTGAGGTAACTGCAACTGCTAGTGAACTCAATGCACTAGACGGCATTACCGCTAGCGTAACAGAGCTAAATCAGGTAGCAGATATCACTAGTGATGCTATGAATGCCTCTACAGTAATGGCAGCTACTGTTGCTGACTATAGGGCTATAACTAACCGTGTTGGTGATGTTATTAAGACTGTGATCTATGTAGACCTTACTGGTGCCAAGAGTACAACTACTGATCTAGATGTCATCGGTGACACTGGGGCTTGCCATATTGGTAGGGTTACTACTGCTGTAAACGGTCTCTTGTTCAAAGCTCGTATGTCTTGTGCTGAAACCCCTGCTACTGGGGCTGATGACATTAACCTCGCTACGTCTACTGCTGCTACTGGTGCATATGATGCTGATGCCTCTGGCTTGGCTGGGTATGTTCTTAACCTGGATTCAAATGGTGCATGGGTCAAAGGAAGATCAGTGAATGTTACCACAGCTCCGGCTGTTGACAGTTACCTTTACCTTATTAATGGTGAGGCCGGTGTGGTAGGTACTTACACTGCTGGTATGATCGTTATTGAACTTTGGGGCTATGTTGTATAATCTTAACTAAGGAGTTCCACTATGAACTATCTGGATATGTGTAAATCTACATATCGTCTAGTTGGAGAAAGTGGAGCATTCAATTCAGTATCCACCGCTACTGGTTTCGAGCTAGTTGTAGCTGAAGCAGTATCGGAAGCATGGGAAGACATTCAAAGGGAACGCCCGGACTTTACGTTTAGGCGTTCCCATTCTTTTGTTAAGATAGATGAAACAAAGCAAATCTATAGTCCATCTACGGATTGGGGTTTGACAGACTTTGGATATCATGACAAGTCCATGTTGCTGTATGACAATGCCCCGCTTAGGCTCTATTCTTACGACAGGTTTCTGACTACACCAGTTAGCCAGAATGACTACAAGATAAACTTTACTTCTGGTGGAGTAGGAGTTCTAGAGATCGGAGTAGACATCGTTGGGGATACCAGTGGTGCTACTGCGACCATTAGTTCCGATATTACTCTTTCGTCTGGTTCCTTCGCTGGAGGGGACGCTGCTGGATACTTCTATGTAGAAGATGTCCACGGAGCATTTACTGATGGAGAGGGAATCGAAGTATCTTCGGTCAACTTCGCTACACTCACAGATACAGAGCAGAGCACCGGGAGTCAGCCCTATGCGTACACGATAATCCCTAGCTCCCAAGACCTCTATTTTAATAAGCTCAATGATGCTTATGTAGTAGACTTCAATTACTTTAAGAAACTAGAGTCACTGAGTTCCAATACCGATACTCCTACTTTTCGTTATGAATGGCATATGCTGATTGTGTATCGAGCCGTCTCTGAGCTAGCTTCGTACCTTGGGGAACCAGTGCTGGAGCAAAGGTATTCCATGAAGTACTCTCAAATGCTTGGGCAAATGATGAGATCAGAAGTCCCTGGGAGATATATTAAGAAGAGGCCGATAGCGTAATGAGACCCAACAAGATTACAATGCCACAGGTCAGGGACCAGATAGTCCAGTTTACTGGAGGAGTAAACGAGTCTGAGACCCAACTGGAATTGAAACCAGGGGAACTGATCGCTTGCCAGAACTACATGGAAGCAGATGGCCCAGCAAAGGGCTACGTCTCACTCAAGGGGTTCGAGAGATACGATGGGACTACTCTGGCCTCTACTGTAGATGTTCCGATCCTAAGGGACTACGGGCTCTTAAATGATGATGCAGTGATCCTACTGGAATCAGATGGAACTCTTGGGTTCACTGATCTAGCTAGTTCTCAGACTTTCACTGGTACCTCTGTAACAGAGCCAGAGACCTTTTCTTTTTATCCGAAATATAAAGATACCTCCTTCTTTGTGAATAACCATGTAGGTGGGCTCTCAATGAGTGATGCGTTGGGTTTTATAGACCCAATTTGGGATGACTTTACAGTAGAACTTCGGTTCAAAGCTCATGCATCCCTGGATACGACAGTAGATTCCACCCTTATTAACAAGACTGGATTGTTTAAAGTATACTGTGACACAGATGGAACTGACCTAAGGTTCGCTTTTAGCATCTCAGACATAGCCCCCTCAACAACTACAGTAATCACTTCTAAGAAAGTTGTTCCGGGAGGAGAGTACCATGTAGTGCTCACTAGCAAAGCGGTAGCTGGGACCAGGACCACTAGACTCTTAGTTAACGGGGAAACTCTTATAGAGAATGGCACATTTGATGTAGCAGAGATTACAGGTACAGATGATCTAGTATCCAACACAAACGCTCTGACTGTAGGTTCTACTGTACCAGCGGCTGATACTGATTCCACCTACGGTTATTTCGATGCAATCCGAATAGACATAGGCTCCTACAGATACTTTGGGCACTATGACATTCCTACGCTTCCCTACTCTGATCCTGGGTACAGTACAATAAACTATGATGACAGGTCCAGGGAGTTGGAGAGAGCAACCATTAAGCCTCCTTCATTAGCTTTCCAACCAAGTGGTATAGCATACTTCTCGGAAGACCATAAGATATACGTTAAAGCCGGAAACAAGGTATACAATGACTCCGCTTCTGGATGGGTACAGAATACTAGTATCACTCCAAATGCCCCAGAGTCAGCTACATATACTTCAGAGATAATGAGAACCGGGGGGACACTCAAAGGGGCTGACTACCGTATAGATGGATTTGATAGTGGTTCTTCAGTCCTGATCTTAGTTGATGGGGTTTCTTTACCTCGGATTTGGGATGGGACTACCTGCAAAGTACTAACCGACACAGCTATCCTAGAGATGGCAGATGCAGGTCAGTACCCATCCTTCACTATGGTCTGGGCTAACCGGGTAGTCTTAGGGTATACTAGTGGTCAACTCCTTATGTCAGCTTCGTTTTCTCCTACTGACTTTTCTGGAGGATTTGGGGCAGGAGTAGTCCTTGGGGATGAACTAGTGGGATTCACTGAAGGCCCAGAGGATACTATGATCTGCTTTATGAGAAACAGTATCAAGGTGTTCTACAGCAGGATAGAAGCTAGTGCAGACTTTACTATGACATCAAAGGTATTCTCTAGGTCATCTGGAGCTATTGAGGGTACTATACAAAGAGCACTTAGTGATATTGTCTACGCAGATGATAGAGGGGTTCTCTCTTTCCAAGCTACCGATAAGTATGGAGACTTTGAATCAGTAGCTCTAACTAAAAAGGTGAACAAGACTTTCCAGAGTAAGAAACTTACGATCACTTGTTCTATGATTGACAAAGAGAGTAACCAATATAGACTCTTCTTTGAAGACGGCTCAGGGATAATCTTTACGTTTGATGCAGAGGGAAAACTAGCTGGGGCTACTTTCTGTAAGTACCAGATACCAGTGAGAGAAGTGGTTACTGGAGAAGATGCTAGCGGGAACATAGTGAAATACTTCGTGTCCTCTACTAACTACGTCTACAAGATGGACTCTGGTACATCTTTTGATGGAGTCGACATACCAGTGGCTATAGAAACCTCTTTCCATAGCTACGGTGGTGCTAGGTACTGGAAACGCTTTAGGAAGGTCATATTTGAAATAGACGCTGATGACTACCATCTTTGGTTCAACTACAAAGTGAACTATGACTACAAAGAGAACTTCATTAACAATTCTCAGGATACTTCGTTGAGTCTCTTTGATACTATGTCTTCTTCGTCTCTCTGGGCCAAGGGAGACTGGGGTTCTTTCTTCTGGAGGAGCAAAAGCTTAGTGGAACGCCCTGGAATTAACATCTCTGGCTACGGGACCAACATGAGTCTTGCAATGAATCACTCAAGCAGATACTTGAATCAGCACATTCTACACAACATGATTGTGGATTACTCAGTGAACAATAGGAAAAGGAGATAGAGCAAGTGGGTACTAATAGATT
>Ga0209728_1000487_pt1 | contig 31795 bp, 14 predicted proteins | sample RifGroD1_FD_183997 | JGI IMG/M metagenome (GOLD analysis project Ga0209728, IMG submission 183997) | Groundwater microbial communities from Rifle, Colorado, USA - Groundwater D1 (SPAdes) (version 2) | ecosystem: Environmental > Aquatic > Deep subsurface > Groundwater | place: Rifle, Colorado... | reverse complement strand
AGATCTTAAGATAACTGCATACCACGAGGCAGGGCATGCAATAGTTGCAAAGTTCACTAAATATGCAACACCAGTAGAGCAGGTTTCAATAATACCAAGAGGTATGAGTGGTGGGGTTACAGTATATCTTCCAGAAGATGATAAAAAACATATCTTTAAAGATGAGTTAATCGCAAGTATTACATCTGCAGTGGGTGGAAGAGCAGCTGAAGAGCTCTTTGTTGGTAGAACAAGTACAGGAGCATCTGCAGATATAGAGCAAGCAACTTCAGTTGCAAGAGAAATGGTTACTCAATATGGAATGTCCGAAAAACTTGGTATGGTTAAGTATGGAGATATGGAAGAGACTAAACATCTTGGATATACATATGGAGGAGGAAGAGATTTTAGTGAAAAATATGCAGAAATGATAGACTCCGAGGTTAAAGATTTAATAGCTAAATCCTTAGCAGAAGCTAAGAAAACTCTTTCCGAAAACAAGAGGTATGTAGAAAAACTAGTTGAGATGTTACTTGCAAATGAAGTTGTAAGTAAAGAGGAGTTTGATGGAATATTTACAGAGTAATTCTAATTGTAGTTAACCTCTCTCTTTAGTAAAATATAGCATGACAATAAAGAATAAAGACAGAGATGTTTTGTTAGCTATTGATGCTAATGCAATAGTACATAGAGCTTTTCATGCATATCCTCCTACATTACAAACAGAGGAGGGACTTCAAGTAAATGCGGTATACGGTTTTACGGTCATGCTTTTAGAAGCACTTAAGATATTCGGACCAAAGTATGTCCTCTGCGCTATGGATACTCACGTTCCTACGTTTAGGCATACCATGTATACAGAGTATAAGGCTACTAGGAAACCAACAGACCTCTCCCTCATTGATCAATTTCCTTTGGTAGAGGAAGTTCTAAAAGCATTTAATATCCCCGTCCTAAAAAAGGATGGATTTGAAGCAGATGATATCCTTGGTACAATCTCAAGGTATGTTTCAGAGGGAGTATGGAGTAGTGAGAATGTAGATTTATATATCCTAAGTGGTGATAGAGACCTGCTTCAATTAATTAATGACCGTACTAATGTATGTTTACCAAATGGTAATTTTAAAAACATTGTACTGTATGATAGGGAAAAAACATTTGAAAAATTTGGATACTACCCAGAGCAAGTAACTGATTACAAAGCTATTGTTGGGGATGCCTCTGACAATATTCCTGGAGTAAAAGGAGTGGGAGAGAAAACAGCAGTAGAGCTACTTAAAAAATATCAAACACTTAACGATATATACAAAAATATTAATGATATTCCTGGAAGATTTAAAACATTACTTGTTGAAGGTATTGAACAAGCAGAATTTAGTAGAGAATTAGCTACTATAGATAGGAATGTAGATATTAAAGTACGCCTCACAGAGTGTATTTTAAAGGACTTAGACAGAAGAGAGTTAGAATCGGTATTAAAGAAATACTCATTTAAATCATTACTAGGTAGATTGGATGATATCTTCGGTAAAGAAATATATCAATCTAACCAATCACAATTGGATATGTTTGGGCAAGAAGGAGCAGAGTATGTTTGGAGTACAGAGCTTGAAATTGAAAACGAAATTGAAAATGCTAAAAAGGTAGTAGTAGGATATATAAGTAGGGAGGAGTCTTTGGATAGGAATGACTTTCTTTGTTTAAGAGTTACATATAAAGATAGTAGTCAAAAAGATTTCCTTTGTAAGCCATTTGATATATTAAATCCATTAGATGGGAAAGAAACAACCTTTTACAATTTTGAAGAGTTTGTTACATACTCAAAAGTAGAAGTAGACGAAAAGCTTAACTCCTACTATGATATATCTCTTGCAGAGCATCTCTTACACTCTGAAAAAAGGTATCCTAGTATAAGGGATTTTGCTTTTGAATATTCAACAAAGGTTTTAAACGAGAAGCTTTCCCCTATGTATTTAAGCAATATCTTAAGTGTAATAGAGGATAGTCAGGTAGGACAGCTTAAAAAGTTTGATAACTTAGAATTGTATGATTACACTAAGAAAAGTATTGAAACATACCTAAATATACATGATAGATATCTTCCAAGAGTATTAACATATATAGAATTACCAATATCAGTAATACTCTCAAGGATGGAATCAAGAGGAATAGCTCTAGATTGGGAAAAATTGAATAAGCTAAAAGAAGATGTGGAGAAAGAGGTTGCTAATGCAACAAAGGAGATATATAGCATAGTAGGACATGAATTCAATATAAATTCCCCAAAACAGCTATCAGATGTTCTGTATAAGGAATTAAACTTACCAAACTCTTCAAAGAATAGTACAAGGGAATCTATATTGGATGGTATGTTAGGAATGCACCCAATTATTGAACACCTTCTTTACTTTAGAGAAATTACAAAAATACAGAGTACATATGTTGAACCTTTGTATCAAAACAGTAAAAAGGATATTGATGGAAAATATGCTGTACACACGGATTTCAAGCAAATGGGTACAACATCTGGAAGGTTCTCATCAGTCAGTCCAAATATGCAAAATTTACCACTTGATGGAGCGTGGGCTAAAAGAGTAAGAGAGTGTTTTGTAGCAAGAGATGGGTACAAACTTTTAGGAATGGATTACTCTCAAATGGAATTAAGAATAATGGCGGATATATCAAATGACAAATTGCTTACACAAGATTTTATAAATGGGTTAGATATTCATACTACAACAGCAGCTAGGGTATTAGATAAAAAAATGGCAGATATAACACATAAGGAGAGAAATTTGGGTAAAACTGTTAACTTTGGAATGATATTTGGTCAAACGGCATTCGGTCTGTCAAGATTACTCGGTGTAGACAGGGACGCTGCAGGAAAATATATTCAGTCATATTTTGAGAATTACAAAGGGGTAGAGGAATACATGAGAAAGATAGAGTACGAAGCATTTGAGAAGGGATATGTACAAACAATGTTTGGAACAACAAGAAATATATCAGGTATAAGGTCAAAGAATGTAAGAATGAGAGCAGCAGCAGCGAGAGAAGCAATTAATATGCCAATACAGGGTAGTGAAGCGGATATTATGAAATTAATAATGAAAAACTTGTATGATTTGATTGAGGAAAAATACCCAAAAGATGCTTACATATTACTCCAAATACATGATGAAATAGTATTTGAAGTAAAGGAAAGTAGGATAGAGGAATTTTCTTTAGAGGCTAAAAAAATAATGTGTGATAGTGTCACTTTAGATGTACCATTCGATGTTCATATATCAATAGGTAAAGCTCTTTCAGATTTGAAATAAGGTATTTAAATTAATTAAGAAATAGAATGTTTAAAGCAATCTGGTACATATTTACTACAATTGTAGGCATACTCTTTTTCTTTAAGCTGTTTTCTAAAAAAGAAAATAGTATAGAGATTGAAGATAGGGAAATACCTGAATCTAGATATCTTAAGGTTAAAGAAAAGAAAGAGATACCAACAGATCTAGATACATTAATAAGGAAATCTAAAAGCAAACTAAATAGTAGGCAGGTAGAGATACTAAAACTCTTTAAGAAGAGAACCTCCCTTCTACCATCAGACATATACTCTTTACATCCACAAGTTTCTACAAGAACACTTAGAAGGGATATGGAAGGCTTAGCACAGTTAAATATTGTTAAACAAGAAGGTAAAACGAGAGATGCTAAATATCTTTTAAGAGATTAATATGCGTAAATATATAGATTTATGTAATCTATTCGAAAAATTAGAATCATTACAATCGAGGAATGAAATGTCCTTAGAATTAGCTACTTTCCTCAAAGAGTGTAATAGTGAAGAAGTACAGATAATTTCATATATGATACAGGGACGTGTAGCTCCAATGTTTGTTAAATCAGAGTTTAACTATTCAGAAAAGAGTCTTCTCAAGTTACTTTCTCAACATACTGGAGAGGATGTACAATCGTTAAGAAAAGAGAGTGGGGATATTGGAAATACAGTATATGAGATATGGAAAAAGCAAGATAGTACAAAAGAAAGTTTAGGTATAAAGGAAATATATGAAATACTTTGGGAGATAGTTAATACCTCTGGAATAGGTGCAATATCAAGAAAGAACGCTTTAATACTACAATGTTTACAAAAGTTAAACCCTTTGGAGTCTAAATATTTTGTACGAACAATATGTGGTCAGTTGAGATTAGGTTTAAGTATGAGATCACTGTTGGATGTTTTCTCCCTAGCTACGGTTGGTGATAAAAGTTTGAAGGTAATATTAGAACAAGCATATGGAGTATGTGCAGATATTGGATATATTGGGAAAAAAGTATTTGAATCAGATAGAGAGAGTGTAGTAGAGAACCTTTCTAATATTTCTGCTATACCAGGGACACCAATACTCTCAAGGTTAGTTCAAAGAGTAGCTAGCTTTGATGAGATATCAGAAAGGTTTAAGTCTACTGTATTGGTACAACCTAAATTTGATGGTTTAAGGTGTCAAATACATAAATGGTCAAAGAAGGACACAGAATTAAAGAAAAATCTTCTTTTATGGTTTAGCTATTTAGATAGTAAACCAAGACAAACTAATAACCTATTCTCATCTGAAAAATCTTTTGATTGTGAAGTACGCCTTTATACCCGCAACTTGGAAGATGTTACAGAAATGTTTCCTGAAATTGTTGATTATGCAAGAGAACTGAAACAATCTTCTTTCATACTAGATTCTGAAATAGTAGGTTGGAATTACAAAAAGAACAACTTCTTGTCATATCAAGAGACTATGCAAAGAAGAAGAAAGTACTCTATTGAAAGTAAGATGGTAGATGTCCCTGTTAAAGCATTCTGTTTTGATATTTTGTATTTAAGTGGAGACTCCTTGGTAAACAAGGATACAATTGATAGGGTAAAGGCATTGGAAGGTGTACTAGTTCATACCCAGGGAAGTATATCACTGGCAGAAAGTATTGAAGCAGAAACAACAAAACAGATCAAAAAATATTTTGATAAATCTGTAAGTATGGGATTAGAGGGTGTTATCGTTAAACAATTAAGTGGAGGGTATAGGCCTGGATTAAGAAACTATGAATGGATTAAGGTTAAGAAAAGTATTGAAAAAGACTTAGTAGATACGATAGATATGGTTATAGTTGGGTATTACAAAGGTTCTGGAAGAAGGTCGGATTTTGGTTTGGGCGCAATTTTGGGGGCTATATATAACGGAGAAACAGACACCTATGATGCAATCTGTAAAATAGGTACGGGTATGAAGGATGAAATATTAAAAGATATGAAAGAAAAACTCTCACAGTATTCATTAAAAACTCCTGTTAAAAATGTAAGAGTGGTAGACAATCTAAAACCTGACATATGGGTAGAACCAAAATATGTAATTACGGTAGATGCAGACGAAATAACTAAAAATATATCTAATATGGATCTTTTAATAGGAGGGGGGCTCTCCTTAAGGTTCCCAAGATTGATAGAATTCGATAGGGATAAAGGGGTCGAAGATATCACTACAGTTACTGAAATATTGGATATGTACAATATGCGAAAAAAATCGTAAAAAAGTATTGCATACACCTGTTAAGTGTGTTAGAATTGCCTCACGAGTTTGGGATAAACACGAGAGATGGTTTCCTCTTAGAATTACATTCTAAAGAACACAATTTCCTATTTTGATATAGATCCCTCTCAGCTCCTTAAAAGTTGAAGAGTGACAGGAAGTCAAAAATATTCGTTATTATGACTTTCTACAAGAAAGTGTGTGTGATTTAGGTTCACACAATTCATTAAAGTCAATTAAAATCCAATTCATCGTTGATTGGTCGGTATTTAGATAACAGTATCGCTGTTTAGCACTAAATATTGCAAAGTCAAACGTTTTTCAATGAGAGTTTGATCATAGCTCAGGATGAACGTTGGCTGTGTGCCTAAGGTATGCAAGTCGAACGGTCTTATTCTGAATTCCAAAGACTTCGGTCAATGGTTTTCTATTTAAGATAGTGGCAAACGGGTGAGTAACACGTAGGTAACTTACCTCAAAGTCGAAAATAGCTCGTCGAAAGGCGGGGTAATATTCGATAGTCTCTATTTACTTCGGTATTTTAGAGTAAAGCTTTTGCGCTTTGAGAAAGGCCTGCGTCCTATCAGCTAGTTGGTGAGGTAATGGCTCACCAAGGCTAAGACGGGTAGCTGGTGTGAGAGCACGGTCAGCCACCGCGGAACTGAGACACGGTCCGCACTCCTACGGGAGGCAGCAATTAGGAATCTTGCGCAATGGGGGCAACCCTGACGCAGCGACACAGCGTGGAGGATGAAGGTCTTCGGATTGTAAACTCCTTTTATATGGGAAGAATAGATGACTGTACCATATGAATAAGGACCTGCTAACTACGTGCCAGAAGCATCGGTGATGCGTAGGGTCCAAACGTTATCCGGATTTATTGGGTGTATAGAGATGCGTAGGCGGTTTGATAAGTCTTGAGTTAAAGACCTCGGCTCAACCGAGGGAGAGCTTTCGAAACTATCAGACTTGAGACATAGATGGGTGAACGGAATTCCGAGTGGAGTGGTAAAATACGTTGATATTCGGAGGAACATCAGTGGCGAAGGCGGTTCACTGGCTATTGTCTGACGCTAAGGCTCGAAAGCGTGGGTAGCAAAACGGATTAGATACCCGTGTAGTCCACGCCGTAAACTATGGATGCTAGGTGTTTGGTATGACTATTTTTTATCTTCGGATTCTAAGTAGAAGTACTGAGTGCCGCAGTTAACGCGTTAAGCATCCCACCTGGGAAGTACGGCCGCAAGGCTAAAACTCAAATGAATTGGCGGGGACCCGCACAAGCGGAGGAGCGCGTGGTTTAATTCGATGGCAATCGAAGAACCTTACCAGGGTTTGACATGTATCTGCATATCTTTGGAAACATAGATAGCCTTCGAGGGTGATACACAGGTGCTGCATGGCCGTCGTCAGCTCGTGTCGTGAGATGTAGGGTTAAGTCCCGAAACGAGCGCAACCCCTATCCCATGTTACAAGTGTCTTGGGAAACTGCCTCGGTAAAACGGGGAGGAAGGTGGGGATGACGTCTGGTCCGCATAGCCCTTATGTCCTGGGCGACACACGCGCTACAATGGTCGGTACAATAGGCAGCCAAGCCGTAAGGCGGAGCTAATCCTAAAAGCCGATCTCAGTTCGGATCGAGGTCTGAAACTCGACCTCGTGAAGTTGGATTTGCTAGTAATCGTGAATCAGCCATGTCACGGTGAATACGTTCTCGGGTCTTGCACACACCGCCCGTCAAGCCATGGAAGTAGGTCGTACCCGAAGGTGTTCTGTTCTTTAGGAATGGAATGACGAAGGTAAGGCTTATAACTGGGGTTAAGTCGTAACAAGGTAGCCGTAGGGGAATCTGCGGCTGAATTACCTCCTTTCTAAGGAGTAACCTAGATCTTCCTATCACTTTTTAGCTTTCAAGAGCTAGTTCTTTTTATATTAGAGAGCGAATCGATGGGCGTATAGCTCAGCTGGTTAGAGCACAGTCCTGATAAGACTGAGGTCCCAAGTTCGATCCTTGGTGCGCCCACCATAATCGATTATGAGGGCCTGTAGTTCAGCTGGTCAGAACGCTTCATTTGCAATGAAGAGGTCAAGGGTTCGACTCCCTTCAGGTCCATATTAGATATCAGGAAACGAAGACTAAATCTTTAATTCTTGAAAAATGAACCAGGTTTTGTAGTACATATTTATTACTGTATAGGTAGGTCCAATTTGTAATAAATATTTACAGAATCTGTAGTTGCACATTTAAAACTGAATAGGAAAGTAATTTCAATATAAAGCAAAATAAGAGCATACGGTGAATGCCTTGGCGTAGAAGACCGATGAAGGACGTAGTAGGCTGCGATAAGCCTCGGGTAGCTGTCAAACGAGCTATGATCCGGGGATTTCCGAATGGGGTAACCTGGCTGGATTTAAACCCAGTCGCCTTACAGTAAATACATAGCTGTATAGGTGGGCACGCGGAGAAGTGAAACCTCTCAGTATCCGCAGGAAAAAAGAACAAGAGTTTATTCCCTTAGTAGTGGCGAGCGAAAAGGGAGGAGTCTAAACTCATATTGTGTAAGAGTAATCTGAATTGTGAGTCGCGTTGCGACAAGCGAGGAGGAGAACTCGTAGATTGCTGTTCGTGCAATATGAGTGTTGTAAGGGTTAGTAGGGTCAGCAGCAAGCGACCCGGAGATATACATATTTCATTTTAATAGAAAACATCTGGAAAGGTGTGCCATAGAAAGTGAAAGCCTTGTATATGAAAAGATGAAATATCTCTTCTAACTTCTTAAGTACCACGAGGCACGCGAGATCTTGTGGGAAGCGGCCAATACCACTTGGCAAGACTAAATATCTTCTACGACCGATAGTGTATTAGTTCCGTGAGGGAAAGGTGAAAAGTACCCCTGTTAGGGGAGTGAAATAGTTACTGAAACCGTATGCTTACAAACAGTCAGAGCCGGTATATCCGGTGATGGCGTGCCTATTGAAGAATGACCCAGTGAGTTCGTTGTGCGCGGCAAGGTTAACCATGTTTATTGGGGAGCCGAAGCGAAAGCGAGTTTGAATAGAGCGATTTGAGTCGCGTGCACGAGACCCGAAACCTAGTGATCTAACCATGAGCAGGATGAAATTTTGAGAAATCAAAACGGAGGTCCGAACTATTTAGAATTGCAAATCTATGAGATGACTTGTGGTTAGCGGTAACATGCCAATCGAACTAGGTGATAGCTGGTTCTCCCCGAAATAGCTTTTGGGCTAGCGTCATAATTTAATTCTTGGGGGTAGAGCACTGATTGGATCTGAGGCCCGAAAGGGTACTCAGTCCAGTCAAACTCCGAATACCGAGATGTACATTGTGGCAGTTAGAGTCAGGGATCTAAGTTCCTGTGCTCAAGAGGAAAACAGTCCAGACCGTCAGATAAGGACCCTAAATTATACTTTAGTGGGAAAGGAAGTGGAGTTTCTCAAACAGTTAGGAGGTTGGCTCAGAGGCAGCCATCCTTTAAAAAGTGCGTAAAAGCTTACTAATCGAGAGATTCTGCACTTAAAATGTAACGGGGCTGAAAGTATATTCCGAAGCTGCGGATTTGTGTATCCTTTTAGGATATGTGAGTGGTAGGGGAGCGTTCTATACATGATCGACTTAGCAGTCGATACATCGCTGTGAAGGTGGCCTGTAAGGAGCTGCTGGAGCGTATAGAAGTGAGAATGCTGGGATGAGTAACGTAAAGCAGGTGAAAACCCTGCTCGCCGAATGTCTAAGGTTTCCATGGCTATGTCAGTCAACCATGGGTTAGTCGGTCCTAAGTAGAGGCTGAAAAGCGTATGCGATGGACAACAGGTTAATATTCCTGTACTACTGATATCAGTGATGAAGATAGAGAATTGAAAAGGCAAGCCCCTTAATGGTTTGGGGTTCAAGCAACGAGAGAGTCTTTTTAGGTAAGTCCGGAAAGATGTTTCTACTCCGGTAGATGGACACGAGTTGCGATGTAAAGGGGACCCTCGGGAATCCAATTTGTCAGACTAATTTTCCAGGAAAAACTTCTAACAGTGAGTGTTTACACTCACAAATGATATCTGTAACCGTACTGCAAACCGACACAGGTGGACTGGTGTGAATGCACCAAGGCGTACGAGTGATGCGTCGTTAAGGAACTCGGCAAATTAACCCCGTAAGTTCGCGAGAAGGGGGGCTTTCCACTATAAGTAATTTTTATTTGTAGTGATGGAAGCAGCATAGAATAGGGAAGAACGACTAGTTACCAAAACTACAGGCGCTTGCAAATTCGTAAGAATATGTATAAGTGCTGACGCCTGCCCAATGCCAGAAGGTTAAAGTAGCTTGTAATCCGTCTGCCAGACTCACTTCGGTGTGTCCGGTGGTGGTGAAGCAGGTAGCTGAAGCCCTGGTCAATGGCGGCTGTAACTATAACGGTCCTAAGGTAGCGTAATACCTCGTCACTTAATTAGTGACTTGCATGAAAGGCGTAACGATTCTTCCGCTGTCTCGACGGCGCGCTCGGTGAAATTGAAATGGCTGTGAAGATGCGGCCTACCTATACCAGGACAAAAAGACCCCGTGGAGCTTTACTGCAACTTTGCATTGAAATAGGGTTTTGAATATAGAGAATAGGTGGGAGACTTTGAAGTCCTCTCGTTAGGGAGGGTGGAGTCGTCAGTGTAATACCACTTTTTTGGAATTTTATTTCTAACAGAATCCATTATCTGGATTTTGGACAGTGTATGGTAGGCAGTTTGACTGGGGCGGTTGCTTGCTAAAGAGTACCGCAAGCGCACTAAGGTCTCCTCAACTCGGATGGAAATCGAGTGAAGAGTGCATAAGCATAAGGAGGCTTTACTGTGAGGGAGACATCCCGATCAGTTACGAAAGTAGGTTTAAGTGACCCTTTGATTGCGCGTGGAAGCGTCATTGTTTAACGGAGATAAGCTACCCCGGGGATAACAGGCTAGTCTTGCCCGATAGTTCATATTGACGGCAAGGATCGGCACCTCGATGTCGGCTCGTCGCATCCTGGGGGTGAATAAGCCCCCAAGGGTTGGACTGTTCGTCCATTAAAGCGGCACGTGAGCTGGGTTCAGACCGTCGTGAGCCAGGTCGGTCTCTATCCGGTATAGGCGTTGTATATTTGAAGGAAGCGGCCCTTAGTACGAAAGGATCAGGGCGTGGTAATCTCTGGTGTATCAGCTGTACTACCAAGTGCATCGCTGAGTAGCTAAATTGCTAATGGATAAGTACTGAAAGCATATAAGTACGAAGCTAATCCTAAGATTAAATATACTTGTGCAGTTCGCTGCACGAAAGATCCGTGGTAGACCACCACGTTGATAGGCTCCAGGTGTAAGCATAGCGATATGTTCAGCCGAGGAGTACTAATAGATCGAAAGCTTTTTTTGAAATTACATATTTCTATTCAGTTTTGAGTGTGTACATTGTACACGTTCATTAGCTCTTTAGAACTTAAGTCCTGATATCTTACGCAAGTAAGGTTGTCAGGCAACAGGAATTTATACCTAGATTTTTGTTGCCTGGCGATTGTAGCAGAGTGGAACTACCTGACTCCATCCCGAACTCAGAAGTAAAACGCTCTAGCGCCGAAAATACTTGGACCTTTGGTCCTGGGAAGATAGGTCATTGCCAGGACTTATTAGAATAGATAAACCCACTAGAAATAGTGGGTTTTTTGTTATTAATATCAAAGCTGATATAAATGTACTCTCGGATATTATCTTGGGATATGTGCATATTTTGCATAGATGCATACGAAACCACAGTGTTACATATATATATCGTATCAGAAGCGTAGAAGACCGTGATTCCCAAACAACGTAACTCATCTATTTATACTAGAGCTAACCCCTCTCGATAGGTGAACACATCTTTTATGATTTTTAGGCAGAGAGCTCTTCGGCTAGAAGATACTTTGGTGTGACAAGGTGTATGCTAGTATACAATATTTATACTATGCCGCGGGTAGGAGGTGTGGTATGCTGAATATAGGGTAAAAATATACTAATCAGTACTTATAACGGCTAACACTAGCTATAGGGCTACTAAACTAAAATAAATTATCCCCAAATCAATGCTAAAGATATTTGTAATTAATGGGCGAGCTAGGGTAGGTAAAAATACTTTCGGTGAACAAGTAGGGAGGTTATTACAAGAAAGGGGAATACCTTTTATGCATGAATCCTCTGTGGATCCTGTAAGAGAATATTTGAAAACTACTGGCTGGGAGGGAAAGCTTTGGGATGGAGTAACAAAAAATGAATATTGGAGAAAAGCAATGTTTGATTGTAAGAAAATGTTCGTTGATATGGATAAACACTGCCTTGATGATTATGCAATTGGAAAACTGCATAAATATTTTGGAGAAGATGGAAATGGCGTATTGTTTTTCGATATCAGGGAATCGGAATATATCTGCCAATTAAAAGAATATATTGAAGTAAACTATCCTGAGATTGATTTTAAAGCAGTATTAATTAAAAAAGATATAGAACAGGAGTTTGAGAACTATGCGTATGCTGATAAAGACGTAGAGGAATATCCAGAATATGATTATGTAATAGAGAATAATGGTACAATTGATGATCTAAGAGGGGAAGCCATTAAGTTTATTAACGACTTAAAATTCGATGAAGAAGTTAAAAACGAAAGAGACGCTGAAATCATTTGCAAGTAAATTATTATCTGAAATAGAGCAAATATACCCTGAAGCTAAAACAGAGCTTTCTAACTGGTCTACAGCCTTTCAATTTCTAATCTGTATAGTACTCTCTGCTCAAACTACTGATAAACAGGTAAATAAGATAACTGGGGATTTGTTTGAGAAATATCAAACAGCGGAAAAGCTTGCAAATGCTAAGTATGAGGATGTTGAACATACCGTACAGGGTATAAACTATTTCAAGACCAAAGCTAAACATATCATTGAATTAGCTAAGATGGTGGATGAACGATATAACGGGGAGCCTCCTAAGACCCTCGTAGAGCTTCAAACTCTTCCAGGGGTAGGTTACAAGACGGCTAATGTATTTCTTAATGACCTGTATCATTCCAATCAGGGTATTGCAGTAGATACTCATGTGAGTAGGGTAGCTAAATCATATGGTTTAACAAAGGAAACTGATCCTACTAAGATAGCTCACGATCTAGAAAAGCTCTATCCAAAGGACGATTGGTACAAAGTTAACTCACTTTTTGTACTATATGGAAGATATATATTAAAAGCCAAAAAGCCTGACTGGGAAAAGGTTGTATTAAAAGAATACCTTGTGATATAATCCATCTCGTAGCAAATAAAATTATTAGTATGTAATAGCAGCTACAGGCATTACATCACCAAAGGAAAACCCTATGGCACAAACACAAAAAAGTGCATACGCACAAATAGATCAGTTCCTCATTGATGAAGGAAACAAGATCAGAAAACTTTCTAAAGGCGATATTGTTGAAGGAGTTGTTGCAGACGTTAGAGACGGCTATGTCGTTGTTGACGTTGGTTACAAATCTGAAGGTATTGTTGCAGGAAGAGAATTAAAGAGTGAGACAATGAATTGGAGAGACCTTAAGGTTGGAGACAGCCTCTTAGTATACGTTGTTAAACCAGAAGATGATGAAGGACAATTAGTTCTCTCAATCAGAAGAACACAGCAAGCAAGTGCATGGATCACCCTTGAGAAATCTAAGAAAGATAACTCTGTTGTTGAAACTACAGTAGTAGAAGCAAACAATGGTGGATTAATCGTAGAAATTGGGAAAGATATCAGAGGATTCATCCCTACATCTCAATTAGATGCTTCAAGAGTATATCTAAACGGTGTAAGACAGGTAGGAAAAGATATCTCTTCAAGAGTACAAAAGACTTTGAATTCATTGGTTGGTGAAAAAGTTCAGACCAGAATTATTGAATTAGACAGAGAAAAGAATAGAATCATTCTTTCAGAAAAGATGGTTACACAATCAAGAGACTTAGAGCAGAGAGAGAAGACATTAAACAAGGTCAAAGAAAGCGATGTATTAGTAGGTACAGTAAGTGGTATTACACCATTCGGTATCTTTGTTAATGCAGAAGGATTAGAAGGATTGGTACATCTCTCAGAGTTATCATGGGACAAGGTTGAGAATATTGATAGCATCTATTCTGTAGGTGATAAGGTAAATGTCATGGTAATTGGTATCTCAGACGGTGGAAAGCGAGTAGCTTACAGTGTTAAGAGATTACTTAAAGATCCATGGGCAGAGGCAATCTCTATGTACAAGGTTGGAGATGTTGTTAAAGGTGAGATTCAAAAGGTGGTTCCTTACGGTGCATTTGTCAGAATTGGTGAAGGTCTTAACGGACTCATCCATATCTCAGAACTTTCAGACAAATTGGTTAAAAACCCTGAAGATATTGTAAAAGAAGGAGATCCAGTAGATGTAAAGATCCTCTCAATCTCTTCTACAGAAAGACATTTGGGATTAAGTCTCAAGGGTGCAAGTACAAAGAAAACAGCAGAACCTAAGAAGAAAGTTACCAAAGAAGAGCTTGCAAGTGCAGTAGATAGCGCTATTGAAGCAGAGCTAACCACAAAAGAATAGTCTGGATGTAGTATAATTGGGTATGGCATCAATAACTCTGGGTAAAAAACAGAACATTTTAAAACGACTTAGTAAAAACGCGAGGATATCTCTTCGTAATGCTTCACTCATAATGGAGCATTTAAAAGCGAAGAGTATCTCTCCGGAGCATATATTCATAGGGATACTTTTAAATGAAGATAGTCTTGCTACAAGGACTATTTCTTCAATGAATATTGATAGAAATGATCTGATGAAGAAGTCTTTTGGCGGAAAGATGATTGAGATAACCACAGATCCCAATTCTGCAAGAGAATTAGAAATTTCCAACGAATCCCAATTTGTACTTAGAAAAGCATATGATATTTCTAGAAAATATTCTCATGTATATGTGGGTTCAGAACATATAATGGAGGCACTACTTCAGTTAGATACAGACTATTTCAAGGATTTAATTCACATAGGTTTGTCATACAAAGCTTTTAAAAAAGCTTTAGATAACTATGCATCATATCCTCTTGGAGTTTTGGCTCGTCCACATATGCCAAGTAACCCTATGGATGATGATTCAATTGTTGATTTTTTAGGAATAGATTTAGTTGAATTAGCCAAAGAAGGCCGTTTAGACCCAGTTTTAGGTAGGGAAGCAGAAATCAATCAGCTCATAAATATATTAAGTAGAAGGAAAAAGAATAATCCAATCATAGTTGGCGAGGCGGGTGTTGGGAAGACAGTACTCGTGGAAGGATTGGCAGAACGAATAGCTCTTGGGCATGTCCCACCTTCACTGCGAAATATGCGAATTGTATCCTTAGATATCGCAAGTATAATGGCAGGCAGCAAGATGAGAGGGGACGTTGAAGAAAAGATTATGTCCATAGTAGATGAAGTTATTTCTTCAAACAACACGATTCTCTTCATAGATGAGATTCACAATATTGTTGCGCCAGGTATGTCTGGAGGACCGTCAGATATAGGTTCTGTACTTAAACCTGCACTTTTGCAAGAAGACTTTAGGTGTATAGGGGCTACAACAATCGAAGAATATTCTGCGAATTTTGAATCAGATAGCGGTTTGGCAAGGAGATTTCAACCAATCCGTCTAGAAGAAGCAACTCAGGAAAATACACTCGAAATACTTCAAAAAATAAAACCAATATTAGAGAGGCATCACAATGTGAGTATAAGCAAGGAAGCCTTGAGGACTGCAGTTACTTTGTCTAATAGATACGTAAGTGATAGGTATCTACCAGACAAGGCAATTGACCTTTTGGATGAGGCTGCTGCATCTAAAAGGTTGGCGATAGAGAATGAATATGGTGATATATCTGAACTCATATCTCAGCTAAACAATCTCAAACAGAAAAAAGAGACATTCATATTAAAGGGGAATATGCCAAGAGCTGAGAAACTACAACATCAAGAGGTTGAACTTGAGAAGCAAATAGTGAAAAGGGAGAAGGAGTGTACAGAGAATAAGAAAAGTAAGAAAAACCAGATAGATGAGGATGATATCAGAATGGTTGTTTCAAAATGGACGGGTATCCCATTGAATACATTGGGTAGTAGGGAAAAAGTGTCACTATTGAAGCTAGAAAAAGAACTAGATACATTCGTAGTAGGACAAAAGGATGCTTGTCGAGCAGTGGCTGCTTCCATTAAGCGAGCACGAACTGGCATATCTGATTCAGATAGGCCATGGGCATCATTCTTGTTCTTAGGTCCTACTGGTGTAGGGAAGACAGAGTTAGCGAAAGTGCTTACTAAACAGCTTTTTGGAAACGAAGACAGACTTGTACAAATCGATATGAGTGAGATGATGGAGATGCATAGTGTTTCTAAGTTGATAGGGTCTCCCCCGGGCTATGTGGGCTTCCAGCAGGGAGGTATGCTAACTGAGCAGGTACGAAGGCAACCACATTCCGTTATTCTTTTTGATGAGATAGAGAAAGCTCACCCGGATGTATTAAATGTGCTTCTCCAGATATTGGAATATGGGCATTTAACAGATGGAAGAGGTAGGAAGGTTAATTTCAAGAATACCATTATAATCCTTACCTCAAATATTGGGGCGGAGGAGATAAAGCGAGATAAGGTGCTTGGCTTTGTTGGTACGAGAGAGAAGAAACGAAGTGATATAGATATTAATAAGGCATACTCCAGTATGAAATCAGAGCTTCTGATGAAGCTAAAAGATACTTTAAGGCCGGAATTGCTTAACCGTATAGATGATATTGTCATATTTAGATCATTGACGAGAAAGGATGCAAGGAAGATTGTTGAACTATTAATTAATGATTTAAATACTCGCCTAGTTGAGGAAAATATTGTCGTGGAAATTACAGACAAGGTTGGAACATACCTAGTGAAAGAGGGCTTCAGTGATGAATATGGTGCTAGACCGCTTAGAAGAAGGGTACAGGATTCTGTTGAGAATGTGCTTGCTGATTACATTCTCTCTCATAAGGTCGCAAAAAAGAAGATGAACGAAGTTACCATTGATATGATTAATGGTAAAATGGATATCTTAACTAACTAGTTTCGCTATGAAATATATATGTACTGCGTGTGGTACTGAATCTCTCAAATGGTCTGGAAAATGTCCTAGCTGTGGTCAATGGGGAACACTAGAAGAAAGTGAAGAACTCCCTGTAGAAAAATCCGGAACAAAGATTGGTACAGCAGCAAAATATGAATCAATATTTCAAGATGAGAGCAAAGCATTTAGCTCGGATACTCGCATTTCAACGGGGTATACAGAGGTTGATAGGGTACTAGGTACAGGTTTAATACCCGGAGAAGTGGTTTTAATTAGTGGTGAACCAGGTATCGGCAAATCTACGTTACTTATGCAAGTGGTTTTGAAGTTTTCAGAAAAAAAAATATTGTATGTTTGTGGAGAGGAATCTCCAGGGCAGTTGAACTCTAGGCTGGTCAGGCTTTCCAATAACAAGTCTTCTAGTAAAATAGGGCAGAATTTCATGGTAACAGAGGATATTTGTGCAGAAAATATTGTAGCTTTGATCGAAAAAGAGAATTTTGATCTTATAGTTGTCGACTCGATACAGAGTATCTCTTCAATGCAATCCAGAAGTTACCCAGGAAGTATAAGTCAGGTAAGGATTTGTGGGGCTATGCTAACTCATATAGCTAAGATAAAACGAATCCCTATGTTCATAGTTGGTCAGATAAACAAAGGTGGAGATATAGCTGGACCAAAGGTATTGGAGCATATCGTTGACTGTGTGTTGTATCTAGAAGGGGATCAATTTAACCAATATCGTATATTGAGAGGTATGAAGAATAGGTTTGGTTCTACTAATGAGATAGGAGTATTTGAAATGACTGGAAATGGATTACAGGAAGTTGGAAATCCATCATTAGTATTTCTTGAAAATGATACTAAATCTTCTGGTAGCGCTATAGGTGCCGTATTACAAGGGTCGAGGGTAGTTTTTGTTGAAGTACAGGCTTTAGTCATAGAGCGCGAAAGTACTGGTGGTCCTATGATGCGTGTTGCTAATGGCATCAAGAAACCTAGATTAGATATGCTTTGTGCGGTTATGTCTCGTAAGGGCGGAGTATTCCTGGGAGACAAGGATGTGTTTGTAAATATAGTGGGAGGGCTGAATATTAATGATCCGTGTATTGATTTGGCGATATGCGCAGCGATTAAGTCTTCTGCAAAGGATAAAGTCCTAGATAAAGAGAGCGTGTATGTAGGAGAAGTAGGTTTGACAGGAGAGGTAAGAGGTTCTTGGGGAGTTAGCGCAATCATAGACGAGGCCCAAAGAGTAGGCTACAAAAGTGCAATCATTGGCAAATCCAAGCTTGGAAAGGCTCAGGATATCGCAGTGAAAAAGATTTCTCAGATTACTAGTATCTAGGAAGGGTAGCGACTTGCTTTATCAGTGCTTGCCCAAGTCTATATCCACAAAAGGCGTAACATTAAAGAGGTAGGATGTCGCCACGTAACATACAAAAGTACAGTTGGAGAAATATGCCATTATGGGGCGACTTCTGCGAAACAATGGAGGACTTAGTGTGTGTGGATACTATATATAGGGTTGACAATTATACCACTCGAGGCGTATACTATACTGTTCTTTCAGAAGACTGTGGATATCTTAGGTTTTTCCCTTTGTCTGGGGTGTCACGAGCACATCTGGGCAACAGGATAAGCCTAAGAAACCATAATCAACTGATATTAAGAAAAGAAGGGATAAATATATTTATATATGTTATCCGATATTTTTTTCTTAACTTATTAAGAGAAAGAAACCGGGGTCGGTTGGGGCAGTACCGATCCCTTCTTTTTAATTCCCTTTTGATCTGTATATTTGACATATTTTTTTTATTTCAATATACTTTTGGAGTCAATCGGGCGTATGCCCAATATTAAATTTCCTGTTAAAAAAATGGTTAATAAAGTTAAAACGATTCAAGAGTATGAACAAATGACTCTTGCACAGCTTCGAGAGGAAGCAAAGGTTATGAGTATGGAAGATTTTATGGAATTTGAAAAGCGAGAGCTAATTATAGAAATTCTTAAGAAAGCTACCAAAGATGATGGATTTGTATTCGTAGGAGGAATCTTAGAAGTAATGAAAGATGAAACCCACGGATTAATTAGAACTGAAGGGTTGCTCCCAAGTGATAATGATGTATATATTTCTGGTTCGCAGATTAAGAAATTCAGTTTAAGAACTGGAGATGAGGTCTACGGTCCTGCAAGATTACCAAAAGAAAAAGAAAAGTATCTAAGTCTCTTAAGAGTAGATACTGTGTATGGAAAACCAGCAGCAGAGGCTGCAAATAGGCCTGCATTTAGAAAGTTGACTCCAGTATTTCCTGATAAGCAGATGAAATTGGAAACAACTCAAGAAGTTATATCCACTAGAATGATAGATTTGCTTTCCCCAATTGGTTTTGGTCAAAGATCTATGGTCGTTTCTCCTCCTAAAGCAGGTAAAACAACCATATTAAAAGATATCGCTAGTGGTGTTGCTCAAAATCATCCTAAAGCAAAATTGATGGTTGTACTCGTAGGTGAAAGACCTGAAGAGGTTACTGATATGAAGAGATTTGTTAAAGGTGAGGTATATGCTTCAAACTTTGATGAACTTCCAGAACAGAACTGTAGAATAGCTGAAATGGCACTCCAGAAGGCTATGAGAATGGTTGAGTGGGGTGAAGATGTCATTATACTCATGGATAGTATTACAAGGCTTGCTAGAGCGTATAACATTACTATGCCTACATCAGGCAAAACACTCTCCGGTGGTTTTGATCCAGTTGCATTGTATCCTCCAAAGAGATTCTTTGGTGCTGCTAGAAACTTTGAAGATGGTGGTAGTTTAACAATTATCGCTACTGCATTAGTAAATACGGGGAGTAAAATGGATGACTTGGTATACGAGGAATTCAAAGGTACAGGTAATATGGAACTCCATTTGGACAGAAATCTTGCAAACCGAAGAATCTTCCCAGCTATTGATGTCATAGAATCCGGTACTAGAAATGAAGAATTGCTTCTAAGTAAAGAAGTTTTGAATCAATCATGGAGAATTAGAAGAATGTTAGAACTTTTAGGTAACAATGAAAATCCAACAGAAGTGTTGGTAAGTGGCCTAAAGAAGACTAAAACGAACGATGATTTCTTAGCAACTCTGCACGAGGCATAGAGACTTGGTATAATGGTAGGCATCAATTCTAATAACTAAACGATTGGAAGATATTGGGTCGAATCAAAATAAAAATGTTGCAGGACTGAGCTTCAAGGATCTATCAAAAGAAGAGAAAGATTCTTTTAATGCTACCTCTGGAGAATTTCTTTTTGTTAATGAAGAGATAGGGGAAAAGAATTCCTTAATGGACGCTAGGGGAAAATTCATACAATTCATAAATACTAGAAAGCAGAGGAAAGATGTATTTGCATTTGTAATAGAGCTTTTAAGCTATGTCTATACTCGTTTTCGTGTTGCCCTAATACTCCTCTCAGTACTATTCGATATCTTTAGTGATTTCATAAATTTCTTTAAAGATAAGATTGTTAAAAGGATGTTCTGGGGCAGGGGAACTTTCCTCAAATCCGCACTACAAGTCACACTATCATTCATGGTATTCATATTAATAATCTCCTATGTATATAGAAGGCCCGTAGTCATAGAAGCAAGCGCAGATACATTAGCTAGTGTTGGAGTGCTTGAAACAGACACCATAGTTGCTACGGCATCATTAAATACACTCGTGCCTAAGGATAGGGGTAGAACATCGACTATAGATTATATTGTAAAAAGAGGTGATACCATTAGTTCCATTGCAGCTGCAAACAACGTAAGTACACAAACTGTTCTATGGGCAAACGATATGTCAGAAAACGACTATCTAAAGCTAGGGCAAACATTGGCTATACCTCCTCAAGATGGTGTAATCGTCAAGGTTGTAAAAGGTGATACCGTTGAATCTTTAGCGAAGAAATATTCAGCGAATGCGGCTGACATCGTTGATGCTGCATGGTTAGAAGCGCCATATAAACTTACTACCGGTGTTGAGATATTTATACCTAATGGTGAAATGCCAACAGTAATTGCAAAGAGAACTACCACAAGCACACCTTCTTCATATCAACAGTCTTCAATTAAATACAGTGGTGGTGTAGCAGACCCTAATGTCGGAAGATTCTTAGGATGGCCAGTAGGTGGGCCAAGTGCAATTTCAAGAGGTTTCTTCTCTGGTCACTATGGTATCGACTTCTATCCAACAGGTGGTAGTAGGCCAAGTGTTGTATCTGCTTGTGCTGGTACTGTAATAAGTGCAGGGTGGGGCTATTGGGGTACAAACTATGGGGGCTACGGCTATTATACTCATGTCGATTGTGGTAATGGATATACCATATTAAATGGCCACATGGACAAACTGTATGTATCTGCTGGTCAACACGTTGGTAAAGGACAGGCACTAGGCCTCATAGGTGCAACTGGTGTTGCATACGGTGTCCATACACACTTCGAATTGAGAAGAGGAGCTGGACTTGGAGGTAGGATAAACCCTGCTCCATATATGCAATAACTGATATTCTTTAGTATAATAATTCCAGTGGGCTCATAGTTCAGTTTGGTAGAATATCTCATTCGCATTGAGAAGATCGCCGGTTCGATTCCGGCTGAGTCCAGAAGTTTGTTGTGGGCCTGTGGCTCAGCTGGTTAGAGCACATCGCTGGCAGTGATGGGGTCAGGGGTTCGAATCCCCTCAGGTCCACCAAAATATTTGTAAAACGGCTTGAAATTTTTACTGAATAGGAGCTATAATGTCTGTGTGAAGTGCAGACCACTCAGATTAGTTTGGACGGCTTCACATCTTGTGGTTCAACCTCTGTTACTTCTATTAGTTTTTGATTAGTCGAATCTTTAATCAAAGTTTTTCCTTTGTATATTTTGTGAATACAATCTGAGAAGCTTATGTTAATTTTCATCATTGAAAGTGGATCTCTTGCTTTCCTTCGATACGTTGTATAGGCTCCTATGTCTGCTAACTCTAGCCCGGTATGAATATAATCTTTGTTAGCTATACTTAAACTATTTATTCTCGACTTAACACATTCTGAGTATATATTTATCTTTCCTCCTTTAAGTCTTGGTTTTCTAGCATCATCAAAGTAACTGACAAAAAATTGATCACTAAATTGGCGAGATTCTATAACGATTTCGCCTGTAGTCTTCTTGCTTGCTAAAAAACAGGAGAAATCGATAAGCGCATTTCTTGAAACTAGCTCATAGGGGAGATCATAGTTTATTGTTGTCGACTTTTTTCCACCATATGGTTTATACCCAATTTTATTTCTTAGTTTATCCTTGTCGATATAATATATAGCAGATTGAAAGGGTACTATTTTGAGAGTATCCTCTATACGTGTCAGAAAAGAATTCCTTCTATCTTGAGGAACCATTAGTTTTCTGTACTTTTTATATGTTCTCTCAAACAAATCAGTGCAATGTATCCCTTTGCACTCATTTCTGAAATATTCCCTTTTTAGTAATTGAAAGTAACCTTGAATAATAGGTATATCGCTATTCTTGATAATTACACAAGAGAGAATAAACACTTTTCCTCTGTGATTCAGTGAGGCTACGCCAGATTCGTCGATGAATAGGGTGTATAAATTGTTATTGATCTTTTCCATATACCAAATTATACATCTTTGTTTTTCTACCAATACCATAGTCGCGCTTTGGATAATGAATCTGTCAGAAAGAGATTGTATACATAAATAGGTATGACCTCGTTAATGTTCCACAATATGGTTTCATAAAACAGAAACCCCGTCCTTTCAATCTTCCTTTTTTTCTTGTAAAATATCTACATTAAATTCTCTCTTAAGTTCAATGGAAAGAACCTACAAACCACAAGAATTCGAAAAGAAATGGCAAGACAAATGGTTCTCAGAACTTAGTTACGAGGGAAAAGACCTCGATGAAACAAGAAAAAAATACTATCTCTTAGTAGAATTCCCATATCCCTCAGGCGATAGCATGCATATGGGGCATACAAGGAACTACTCAATGTTTGATGCAGTAGCAAGACTTCGAAGAATGAAAGGCGAGAATGTCATGTTCCCAATGGGGTGGGACGCATTCGGATTACCTACAGAAAATTACGCTATTAAGGTAAAAAGAGCACCTCAGGACATCACCAGAGAGAATATAGATATATTTAGAAGGCAGCTAAAGAGTCTTGGTTTGTCATTTGATTGGAGTAGAGAGGTGAATACAACCGATCCAGAATATTATAAATGGACACAATGGATATTCCTTAAGCTGTATGAAAAAGGATTGGCTTACAAAGCTAAAAAACCAATAAACTGGTGTCCGAAATGTAAAGTAGGATGCGCAAATGAGGAAGTTGTAGACGGAAAACACGAAAGATGTGGCAGCGAGGTTGAACAAAAGGATATGGACCAATGGGTACTAAGAATTACTGAATATGCTGATAAGTTAGATAAAGATCTTGATTTAACAGACTATGTGGAAAGCGTTAAGACCAGGCAGAGGAATTGGATAGATGCAAAAACATGGTATGACATTAAATACCAGGTAGAAGGTACAGATCAGTATATGCAAGTTTCAACAACTAGGCCTGATACTCAGTTCGGAGCAACATTTGTTGTTGTTGCACCAGAACACGCAATCCTACAAGAATTAATAGACCAAATGCCAGAGAATAATAGGGAAGAGGTGCAAAAGTATATAGAGAATTCAAAAAAGAAGTCAGACTTAGAAAGAGTGAGTGAATCAAAAAACAAAACAGGTGCATTCACGGGATTATACTGTTTGAATAGCATATCGGGAGAAAGGCTGCCAATCTATGCCGCAGACTTTGTATTAACAAACATTGGCACCGGAATGGTGGTTGGAGTACCCGCACATGATAAAAGAGACTTCGATTTTGCTCAAAAGTTTAATATCCCTGTAATTAGGGTGATTGAAGGACCAGATGGAGACAGATCGGAGATAAAGGAAACCAAAGATGTCTATGAAGGCGAAGGAACTGTTTATGAATCTGGCTTTATGAACAGTCTTGGCAGTGGGGAGGCTCGAGTGAAAACTGCAGAGTATATTAAAGAAAAAGGTATAGGGGATACAGTCAGAAGATACCATTTACAAGATTGGATCTTCTCAAGACAACATTACTGGGGAGAGCCAATTCCAATCGTGCATTGTCCTACCTGTGGAGATGTTCCTGTGCCTGAGGACCAATTGCCATTGGAGCTCCCATACGTAAAGGAATACGAACCATCAGGGACAGGCGAATCTCCTTTGGCAGCAATGACAGACTGGGTAAATACTAAGTGCCCGAAGTGTGGAGGTGATGCGAAGCGAGAGACTGATACAATGCCTAATTGGGCAGGTTCAAGTTGGTATTTCATCAGATATACAGATCCTCACAACACAAAAGCGATAGCCTCACCAGAGTTGATGAAATACTGGATGCCTGTCGATATGTACGAGGGAGGACAGGAACATGTAACTTTGCATTTACTTTACTCAAGATTCTGGCATAAATTCTTGTATGATCAGGGAATTGTGCCTACACCAGAGCCATATCAGAAGCGTACAATCCATGGCATGGTACTGGGCGAGGGTGGGACTAAGATGTCAAAATCACTTGGGAATGTAATATCCCCAGACGATTTAATATCTAAGTATGGAGCCGATGTTACTAGGGCATACATGATGTTCATGGGTCCATATGAAGGTGACGTGGTCTGGAGCGCAGAGACAATCAGTGGTGTTAAGAGATTCGTATCCAAATATTACGATTTTGTATTGAATGCTTGGAATAACAAAACAGAGCAAACTGACGAGGTGGCGCACAAAGCCATAGCGAAGCTTTTAAAGCGAGAAGAAGACAATCTCCTATCCTTAAAGTTTAATACAAGCATATCTGCGTTAATGGAGTTCTATAATGAGTTCTCAAAGAACAGCTTCTCCGAAGAAGACATTGAGAAATTAATTTTGGTTATTGCACCATCACTTCCACATATGGCGGAAGAGCTTTGGAATTTAATCGGACACAAAGATAGCGTGCATAGTCAGCAATGGCCGAATATTGATGAAAAGCTTTTGCAGGAAGACACAATTCAGGTCCCTGTGCAGATCAACGGAAAGGTGAGGGGAAGAATAACTATAAGTACCTCTGATACAGAAAATTTGATCAGAGAGAAAGTGCTGTCAGATCAAGCTTTGCTGGGCTATTTGAATGGAGGAGAGATAAAGAAATTCATATATGTACCCAATAAGATTGTAAACGTTGTTGTATAAGGCTTTTCGTTGAGCCCCAAACTGTTCAAAATCTTTGACAAAAAGATCGATTTTTCATATCATTTTACGATAGGTGTCATATCTAAATTGCTTTTAGCAAAACACTTTACTGCCGGAGAAACATGATAAAAATTGACTGCCCAAAACTAGTAAAATCCTCTATCCTGGTATCCATATTCTTTTTGGTATTATTTCCTAATGCGGCATTCGCTTTAAGTAGTAATACAATAAACTTCCAAGGTAAGATTGTTAGAAATGATACTGGTTTTGAAGGTCTTAATGTAACTGCAGGGAGTCCGGCTTGTGTTGTAGCTGGAAACTCTAACGATACTTGTGACTTTGAAGTTAAATACTATTCTGCCGTATCAGGTGGAACTCTTCTGTTAACTGAGGATTATCAGAATGCTGAGATAGGGCAATACAATGGGGCATTTACACTATCTCTTGGATCGGATGGCACTCCAACCGCAGGCTCATATGCAACCTTTGATGCAATGATTAAGGGTGTGACAGATTTGTATGTTCAATTAGGCTTCTCTCCAGCAGGAGATGCTTCATATACTGAAACTTTCTCTAGAATGCCAATACAGGCATCAGCATATGCCATCAAGGCTAAATATGCCTCAGGTGCGAATACAGCGTTTCAGTTTGATAACGCGGCAAATAGCTCAGGATATACGGCGCCATCAGCAGGTATGGTGTATTACGATACTACAGATAGCGAATTAAAAGTATATGATGGCTCTGTTTGGGGTAGTTTGGGCGGAGGTGGAACATCTTCGCTATTTACTGATAGCGGAATATTCACATATCTAACTAGCTTGACCGATCACTTTGTTTTAGGATCTAGTAGCTATACCGCTATTGGAGCAGATTCCTACAACACATATCTTTCAGGTTTAGGTACTAGATCGCCTCTATCTTTTGATATGACAGCCAACAGATTAACTATTTCTGGTTCTCAGGCTCAATCTGGCTTAACAGTATATTCCGACTATGCATCTACAAGTGCATGGCCGGTAGCTACATTTAAGGCTGAGAACAGTGGGTTTGATAACGTGGTGATGCAGATTACACAGGATGGTACGGGTAATATTTTGCAATTGCAAAAGGGTAGTACAGACGCTTTTGTATTTGAAAATCCTTTAACTTTCTACATACATCCTAGAACGGATGAACCACTTGTTGCAGATAACAGGCTTTACAATGTTAATGGTACTTTGTATTGGAATGGTAGTCCTGTGGGTGGCGGTAGTAGTAGTCTTTGGACGGATGGGGGAACATTTTCATACCTGACTTCTACCACAGATGATGTAGTTATCGGTGGTGATACCTTGGGTACAGCAGCTTTCTTCTTTGATGTTTCTACTGGGAACTTTGGTATTGGTACTAGTACTCCTGGGGCTAAATTGGATATCGCGGGTTCTAATTCTACGATATCTAATACTACGGGGGATATAACTATCACCCCTGATGATGCCTTGGTTATAAAGGCAAACGATACACAGGCAGATAACCTCATGGAGTGGCAGGATTCTACTGGAGCTATTCTTAGTCTCATTAATCAGAATGGTTATGCTACCTTTGGTAGTAGTACTGGGAATACGGGGGCGATGCTAAGTCTTGGTGCTAGTACTAGTACTGTTGCTCAAATTAATTTGGCTTCAGGGTTTGATGTTGCTGCTCCAAATACGGGTGATATGTGGTGGAATGGTACTAGTTTGTACTTCTTTGATGGGTCTGCTTCTGTAGATCTGCTTACAGCGGGAGGGGGGAGTAATTTACTCTCTAATTACGGTATGGTTTCTAATGGTACTTATATTGGTGTTACGCATGATACTAATAGCTATGATGTGGTTGCTAGTGGATGGATTTGCGTAGGAGGTACCAATAATGCGGCTTGTAGTGGAGGGCAGTGGAAGAATGTACAGGAGACTGATTTTACAATAACGCATTCTTTGTCCAATCAATGGAATGATGCAGATACGGATGGGATTATAAGGTCGATTATAAAGTTAACGGATGTTGAGTTAGCACCAGGAGTAAATATAGGGACAGGTGCGGATGGGGAGATAACTGTAAGTACAAATACAAGTATAAATAGTACGAGTCTAGCTAGTGGAAGAACCTGTCTCGACGGAGGAGATGCTGTTAACTATTCTTTAACGGCATTATCAAGTACAAGTGCCTCTTTGGAATCTGCACCATCTGTGGGTTGCCTTTCTTCTGGAGATGAAGTTTTGATTATAAACCTTCGTGGAAATTATACGGCAATGGACAATGCCGGAAATTACGAAACTTTAAGAGTTAATAGTGTTGTTGGAAGCACAGTTAATTTTTCTACTGCAAAAAGTAAATACTATGGTGATGGCACTGCGGATGATACAAATATTGGGTTGAGTGATGGACAGCAAGCGGTAATGTTACAAAGAGTTCCCAATTATTCTAACGTAACTATTAATTCTGGGATTAACTTCTATCCTGATGGTTGGGTTCCTCCTACTGGTACGATTAATAATGGTGCAGGAGAGGGAGGGGTCATGCTCTTCAGAGCAAGTGGCGCAGTATCAGTAGCGGGTACTATTCATGCAAATGCATTGGGATATTTAGGAGCTACTCAATCTGGATCAGCTGGATCTGGAACCGGATATGGTGGCGGTGGAGGGGAGGCATATTGTGGCCCTGGAGGACTTGGGAGAGCCTCAGGTGTTACAGCAACAAGTGGTGCAGCTGGAGGAGGTGGTGGATATGGTGGAAATGGTTACTGTGGGGGAGGAGGTGGTACTATTAGTACTGGAACTGGATTGGGTTCATCTACTCGTGGTGGTGCTGGAGGAGGAGCTGGGGCTAATACTGATGCGTCCATTGGTGGTGGTGGTGGTGCTGGTTATGGTGGATATGGTTATGGTGCAAGTAGTTATTCTGCCTCTACAGGTGCTCAGAACGGTAGTATTAACCAATCAGGAAATGGAGCTATCGGGACATATACCGGTGGTGGTGGTGGTGGTACCTATGGTGATGCTAATCTTGATCAACTTTTTTTTGGTTCTGGAGGTGGTAAAGGTGGAACTTATACATCTGCTGGTGCAAATGGTGGTCGTGGAGGTGGAATTGTTTATATTGCAGCTAATTCATTTGTCGTTAGTGGAACTGTTTCTAGCAATGGAGCTAATGGTGTAAGTACTGGCACTGCTAACTATTACACCGGAGGAGGAGGAGGAGCTGGTGGTTCAGTTAAAATAGCTGGGAATACTCTAAGTCTTGGAGTAAGTAAAGTGGTGGCAAATGCTGGTAGCGGTGGTGCAGGTGTTGCTAGCGGTGGAAGTGGTGGTGCTGGTGGTGTTGGGAGAATTGCTATTTCAAGTACAACAGCAGTTTCTGGAACAACCTCTCCAGCAGCTACCGCTACAGTTGTTGGTTACTACAACTACGGCATCTACAATAGCCCAGTTATATCTACTCCTAATGCTCAGTCATATGACAATCTAAGATGGGATGCATCTTTAAATACATACGGTAAGATATCTGTACAAACTAGGAGTGGTAATACTACTGATCCTACTGCTCCGGCTAATAGCTTTGTATGGACGAAGTATGATAATACGATTGAAGCACCCTCTGATACTACTGGAACGAATGGAAGAATACCGTTGGGTACGAGTGGAAAAGGAGATGAGGTCATTGTGAATGCATCTGTAATTAAGGATGGGGATATGTATAAAATGTGGTATTCTGGTTTAGCCGTAGATTTCAAGTTCCGCGTATACTATGCAACGTCCAGCGATGGAATTACTTGGACAAAATATGACAATGCCATCCCTTCGGATTCTGATACTACAAGCACTAACGGAAGGATTCCAGCTGGCACGACAGGAAAAGGGGATTTCTCGGGAGTTGTAGCAGGACCCGTAATAATGGATGATGGGTTATATAAAATGTGGTACACAGGAGTTGAAGGAGAATTCCCTTCATGGAATATGAAAGTGTACTATGCAACTTCCCCAGATGGATTAACATGGACAAAATATAATAATACAATTCCATCTGCTTCGGATACAACAAGCACGGATGGAAGAATATCCATTGGTACTTCGGGTAGAGCGGATGAATCAGACACTGTTTCGGGTTCTGTCATAAATGATGGAGGGACATATAAAATGTGGTATACCGGAATACAGACAGTTGGGGGAGACCAGGGATTGTATGCTACTTCTTCGGATGGATTAACATGGACGAAATATGACAATACCACAGCGACAGCATCTGATACTACGAGCACTAATGGTAGGATTGCGGTTGGAACAAGCGGTAGCGGAGATGAATTAGGTATAGGTATAGGAACAGTTTTGAAGGATGGGAGCACATATAAAGCTTGGTATTCAGGCTCAGATTCTTCTTGGAACTCAGCTTTGTATTACGCCACATCTTCTGATGGCTTAACATGGACAAAATATGACAATAGTATTCTTGCGAATTCTGATTCCATTTGTACTAACGGTAGGATACCAGGAGGAACAACTGGGCGTGGAGATGATACGGGCGTCTTCCCAGGATACATAATAAAGGATGGTGATACATATAAATCTTGGTATTCAGGGGGGATGGGAGGCTCGGGTGGATACTACGCCACCGGTGTCGAAACCATAGGCTCATGGGAAGAATGGAAACCATATGCCTTAGGTACCAACTATACAATCTTAGAATCAGCAGATACCCATACAGATTGGACAGGTACTAACGCAACAGTTGCAGAAGGAGATATAACTAGGGATGTAGACTACTTCGAGGATGAAGACGAACCATTAGGAACAAATATAACCAAGGTAACAAGTAGCACCAATGGTGGATATATGGAATCAACCATATCCGCTACAAACATAGTTAACTATGATTACTTAACTCTCTGGGTAAGAGCATCGCAGGCAGGTAATGTGTTGAGAATAGGGATAGGAGAAAGTGCCGCAACAGAACAATTTGAAGATATAACCATTGATGTAGCTAATGTATGGCAGAAGGTATATTGGGATCTCTCAGACATAGCAGCAACAGATAGGGACCAAATAACCAAGATTAGATTAACCAACTTCTCAACCAGTAGTAATGATATATATCTAGACAATGTAAGAGCAGAAAAGCTACTCTCGGTAAACACAGGAAGCCCAATAGCCAGTACACCTAACCAATACTTCCAGTACAGAGTAATATTTACAACCACAGATCTAAGTTACCAACCACAGTTAGAGAGCATATCATTGGCATACAACAGTGGATATCGAATAGTTCTGTATGATGAAAACAATGTTCAACTCTACAACTATTCAGGAGGTACGCAATATCTGAGACTTGAAGTAGTTGCTTCTACAGGAGCAGGTAGTAGCGGATCTGGATTCGTAAATGGCTTAGCAGTCTCCCATGTGGAAGATGGCACAGACGCCATAGCCTTCCAATTCAATACAGCTATGGCATTTACAAATCCATCATCTAAACTCCTCTCTGTAATGAATAACAGTGTAGAAAAGATGTATCTGGATGCTGATGGAAATCTGTATGTATCCGGAACCATAACCTCTGGGAAAGGATTAGGAGCAGTATTGACGAATAATTCAGGAAGCATAGTAAATGAAAGATCATTAGTAACGGTAGACTCATCGACCAATGGGGCATTCACTACAACAACAGTTGCAGGATTACAAGGTGCCCTTGGAGTAGTACAGGGAGTAGAACTAAATGGAGATGTAGACAAGGATGGAGTATGTGACAACGGAGATGCATGCTTAGTAGCATTCGAAGGAGTAGTAGATGTAATGTTAGATAACGCAGCCTCTAGTTCTCGTGGTGACTATATTTATTCCTCAACAGTAGCAGGCAAAGGTCATTCTGCCTCTGGTACAACCCAAACCAATGGTTTGTTAGGTGTTGTAACATCAATAACTGATGCTGGTTCTGGATATGTAAAGATGGTATTTGATGCACAAAACAAGGTAACAGCAGATATGTATCTCAATGTTAGCTATGATGAAAATCTCTACAGAGATATGTATAACCAATTAGCAAATGATTACACAGCAATGTCAGATGCTGAGAGAAGAGGATATTTAGAGAGTAACCAATCTCAAACAATAATGTTTGATAACTTTGTTGATTCTCTAAAGATTGATAGTACTAACTCTACCATTGGTGTTGATGCAGATGCTAAGAAAGCTGGGTTGTGGGGTGGAGTAACAATAGACAATAGTATGTTAGATATTGCGGGTAATAGATATCTAGGCTCTGCTACTGCTACACTTCTAACAAGCAAGTACTATGACAGAACGCAATCAGGCCTACAAGGACAGGATTCTACTCCTGAGACTTTAGTAGATGTTGGTGTAGATCCTAACTGGTACAAGGGTGTATCTCTTCAAACAGCTTCAAATCTTACTACTTCCTACAATGGTAGTTTAATTAGTGTCTCCGGTGTATATGGTACTGGTTCTGAGCATGGATATATTGATTTGACTATTACTGGTACTACTACAACGGGTATTACTGCTAATATTGTTTCTTCTGATGGTACTTGTTCTGCTAGTGGTGCTAATCTTGCATTTGGTTCTTCATATGCATTTGTATCGGGAAGTTGCTCTGGGAGCAGTATAACTATTAAGCCTGTAAGAAGTGATTACAAAAATGGAGATATATTTAGAATTGCAAGCTGGTATGTGGAGCCAGAAACGGCAGATGACAGGGGAGTTAAGAAAGAGTTCCCTGAGAGGGCTGTAATACTTGCAAGTAGCGATGCATCAAATGGATATTTAAGTATCATCGATGTTGATACTCAGAGAGTATGGATGAAGTTTGTACAGTCT
>Ga0209728_1000483_pt1 | contig 31965 bp, 41 predicted proteins | sample RifGroD1_FD_183997 | JGI IMG/M metagenome (GOLD analysis project Ga0209728, IMG submission 183997) | Groundwater microbial communities from Rifle, Colorado, USA - Groundwater D1 (SPAdes) (version 2) | ecosystem: Environmental > Aquatic > Deep subsurface > Groundwater | place: Rifle, Colorado... | reverse complement strand
AGAAAGAATGGAGTCTATCACAGACACTCTAATTGTCATCCCTAATGATAAACTTTTAGAACTTGCACCAGATTTACCTCTTCATACTGCTTTCAAAATTGCCGACGAGATTTTGACAAATGCCGTTAAAGGAGTCACTGAGTTAGTAACTACTTCTGGACTTGTAAACTTAGACTTTGCAGACATAAAAGCTGTAATGGTCGAAGGAGGCGTTTCTTTAATAGGAATGGGTGAAAGTGATACTGAAAGAAGAGCCCTTGATGCGGTTACTAAAGCAATTCAAAATCCGCTTCTAGATGTAGATATCTCTGGAGCAAAAGGTGCGCTTGTAAATATTATCGGTGGGCCAGATATGAGTCTTGAAGAGTGTAAAGAAATAATAAGCGCCGTTGGAGAAAAACTTAGTCCAGATGCAAAAATGATTTGGGGTGCAAAAATCTCTCCCGATATGGATAGATCAATCAGAGTTCTTTTAATAATCACTGGCGTAAAAAGTTCTCAAGTTCTTGGACACGGAGAAGATTTTGATTCTATTAGGCATAGGGAAATGGAAGAAGAACTTGGAATTGAATTTCTCGAATAGAAATAATGGTAAGAACTATTGATTTTGTATTCAGAAAAGATCAAGAAGCAACTGCTGAAATTGATGGAAATAGATTTGGACTTGGGGATATTTATAAGTTAGCTACTACTACTCTCGATATAAATTTTAAAAGAATATTGAATGTTAGGCTATACTCTAATGACCCCGATAGCTACAAAAAAATTAATTTGCTTTCGTATTATATTCATCCAGAACATGTTTTTCATTTTAAAGGGTTCTCAAATATTTCTTTATCTGATGAATTTCAAATCAAAGTTTTTAGGAAGCTTAAATAAGTTTTAAAAACTCCCCGCTACTATTTCTTTTATGGAAAGTCTAAAAATGTTTTATCATAAATGCGTCAGAGTTTGGAAAACTTTGAAAAAGCCAACTAAAAAAGAATTTGAAATGACTGCAAAAGTTTCTGCAATTGGTATTTTAATCTTAGGAGTAATCGGATTTATTATTTCTATTATCATGGGATACTTATAAAAGATAAATAAAAACTTTTATAAACCAAGTATTTTAATTATAGTTACTGCTTCTACAGTTTTGGAGGTAGTTAGGACAAAAATGATATTTATTATTAAGGTGCAAACAAACAAGGAAGACGCTGCGGTAGATATGATTGCCGAGAGGGTACAGAAAAAAAACATTAATGTATATTCTGTTTTAAGACCTCATGGATTAAGAGGGTACATTATTTTGGAATCTGAAGATAGAGATTCTTCAGAAGAAGCAGTTTATAATTTACCATATATAAAAGGAATCGTCGGTAGAACCATCTCATATGATGAAATAAAAAACATGCTCGAATCAAATGCTGCTACAATTTCTATTGAAGATGGAGATATTGTAGAAATAATTGGTTCAACTCTTAAAGGAGAAAAAGCAAAAGTTTTAAGAATAGACAAACAAAAAGAAGAAGTAGTTGTGAGTTTACTTGGTGCGGTTGTTCCGCTTCCAGTTACAATCAAGATGGATAACATCAAAGTTATAAGAAGAGAGTCAGAAGGAGACACCGAATAAAATGAATGAAAATTATAAAATAAAAGTTGCCGAGAATTTTATGAATTTTATGTATACCTTGACTGAAAGAGTTCAAAAAAGATATTCTCAAACTTGTGCTGAAATCACTGAAAGTGAAAAATTAGGGGTTCCGAAGAATCTTGGGTTATTAGAAAAGAAAACCCACCAAATAGAAACGTTAGTCTTCTTGAATAAATCATTAAATAAATTAAATAAGTGTATTTTAGGATATTAAAAAAATGAATATAAAACTTTTAGTTGAGGGAGGAGCAATGAAACCAGGACCGGCACTTAGCCAGAAGCTTGGACCAGCAGGAATTCCAATAAATAAAGTAATTGAAAAAGTAAATCAGGAAACTATTTCATTCAAAGGGATGCAAGTCCCAGTAGAAATAGAAGTTGACACAAAAACTAAATCTTTTGAAGTTAAGGTTTTTTCACCTCCAGTTTCTGGACTTCTTAAAAAAGAAACAGGAATAACAAAAGGATCAGGATTACAAAAAAAATCAAAGGTTGGAAATTTATCAATTGAACAAATTATTTCGGTTGCCAAAGCAAAAAGGAGTAATTTACTTTGTAAAGATTTAAAGAGTGCAGTTAAAACTGTCGTCGGAAGCTGTGTTAGCCTTGGAATAATTGTTGAAAGCATGAATCCTGTTGAGGTTGAAAAATTAATTGATGAAGGAAAATATGACAAAGAGATTAAAGCAGAAAAAACAGAAACTTCTGAAGAAAAGAAAAACGAATTAAAAGAATTTTTTAGTAAATTAAAAGAAGAACAAGATAAGAAATTAAAGATAGAAACTGAACAAAAAGAAGCTTTGGCTGCAACAGCTGCACCAGTAAAAACAATCCCGGCAAAAACAACTGAAAAAAGTGCTCCGGTAAAATCCCCGGCCAAAAAATAAAAATACATTTATAAATTAATTAAAGTTTCATTTAATTATGGGGCTGTGGGGTAGCCTGGTAGCCTTAGAGGTTTGGGACCTCTCGACCCCGGTTCAAATCCGGGCAGCCCCATTTAAAAAAATGACAACAAAATCAAAAAAAACAAAATCAGCAGGAAGATTTGGAGCAAGATATGGTAAAACAGTTAGGGACAAATTAGTTCAAGTAGAAAAAAAACAAAGAGTAAAACAAAAGTGTCCCTTTTGTGAAAAAATAGGACTTAAAAGAATATCAAAAGGAGTTTGGAATTGCCCTCGATGTGAAAAAACATTCGCATCGAATGTGTATTACCTAGAATAATCAAATGGCAGAATATAAATGTTTCAAATGCAACAAGGAAATTCAAAGTAGCGATTTAGAAAAAAGATTCAAGTGCCCGCATTGTGATTCGAAAATTTTCTTCAAACCAAGAAGAAAAGTTAAAACAATTAAAGCGGAATAAACCTCTCTTAATCATTTAAAATGGAAAAAATGCAACAAATACAATTCTTTCAGGAAAATTTACAGGCAATTTTAATGCAAAAACAAGCTTTTCAGATGGAACTTAGTGAAACAATTTCTGCATTAAAAGAAGTTGAAAACTCCAAAGAAGATGTTTACAAGCTTATTGGTCAACTTATGATAAAAACTCCAAGCCAAAAGATTGTTGAAGAATTGAAAAATAAAGAAAAGATCATTGAAATGAGACTTAAACGGCTTGAGGATCAAGAAGAAAAACTTAACTCTGAAGTTAAGAAAGTAAGAAATGAATTTATTAAGGATTCCAAGAAAAAAAAGTAATTTTCTGCCAAAAAAAATTTTAAAACTTGATTATTATAAAAAAGTCCCGAAATGTTTATAAATCATCTACATCTAAATTCATTATGGTATTCAAAAGATTAAAAAAAGCGTTGATGGGTTCAAGTGATAATCTCGTTGACGACGAATATTTGGAAATTGATGTAAACTCTGAAAAGAAAGAAAACAAAGTTGTTGTTAAACTTTTTAACTTAAATGATTATGAAGATTCGAATCAAATTTTGAATGCATTGAGAGAAGGATATACTATTGCAGTTATTGATATTAGAACACTTAAGAAAAAAGACCCAATTGAATTAAAAAGAGCTATTTCTAAGATTAAGAAAACAACTGACGCTCTTGAAGGAACTATTGCTGGATTTGGAGAGAATATAGTTGTTGTAACTCCCTCTTTTGCAAAAGTTGAAAAACACATGCCAAAAGCAAAACCTGAAGACAAAAGAAGCTTAGAAGATTATTAAATTTAATTTCTTGGACAAAATTTTATAAACTGCAGATTTCAATCAGTTTTATGAATAAATCTGATTGGATTGATTGTCTTCAATTGCAAATTAATGAAAATCTGGGTGTTAATTCTGATAAGGACAAACTCATACAAGAAGCCAGAGAAAGATATGGATCAAAACAAATTGCCGCTTACGATTTTGGTGAAATAAGAAACCTTGAAGATAAAGTTTTATTTTATGGAAGTACTACCCTTTTTTGGCATAGAAAAAGTGAAGTTTATACTGGAATAACTGATTTGAAAAATGGACTTTATCGATCTTTCTCTTGTGATGTTTTAGATTGGGGACCTTCTTTTGAGGATTAAATTTTGTATCCACAAAGCATTTTTAAAATCAAATTCCTCTTGTAATTTATGAAAAAAATATTTATTGGGGCAAAAATTAAAAACGAACCTAATTATGAGAAGATCAAAGAAATTGTAAATAAAAAAATTACAGAAAAAAAAATAGCAGTCTGTTATTCTAACCAATTTATTGAAGTGGCTAAAAAAATCTCAGATAAATTGAATAAAAAAGTTGTTCAAACTATTCAAATCCTTGGATGTTCTAATCCCCATTTTTCAAAAGAAGTTGAAGCAATTTTATTAATTGGGCAAGGAAAATTTCACTCGGTTTCAATTGCATACGAATCAAAACTTCCTACTTACATTTTAGAAAACGAAACAATTGAAAAAATTTCTGAAAAAGAGGTTCAAAAAATGGAACAAAAAGAAAAAGGAATGTACCTGAAATATTTGCACTCAGAAAAGATAGGAATATTGGTTACTAATAAACCTGGGCAACAGAGGTTAAAAAATGCATTAAGATATTTAAAATCTCTAAAAGAGAAAAAGGGTTACATTTTTATATCCAATGATTTGAACACAAAAGAATTTGAAAATTTTCAAATTAATTGTTGGGTCAACACCGCTTGCCCAAGAATGGATTTAACCGATGGAGAGATTATAAATCTTGAAAAATTACAAAGATTAGAAAAATTAAATTCTAGATAAAGAAAAAACCGTTTTTATCGCCACTACAATTGTCGCTGGAACAAATAATGTTAAAAGTGCTGAAAATGTTGAAGCAACCGTATCTCCAATCCCTATCCCAATCAAAGATCCTGTTACACTTTCCATGCCAAACTTACTCACTAAGACTAAAACTGCTCCTGTTAAAAGAAATGCTTGAGAATCCCTTTCTGAGACATTTATACTAAATCCTATTACTAAACCCAAAAGAACAAGAATTCCATATATTGGAGAACTGTATTGTGTGAGTTTTGAAATAGGAAGAATTGAAGTTGTACTTACTCCTATTATTATAGCTAGAACTACCCCAATAAAAAATGCCCATGCTCCAATTGAATTTTCTTTTGATTTCAGAACCATATTGTAAAATAAATGAATTAAAGATATATAAATTTTTTTAAAAAATGATTTTAGACTAAAGGAAGTATCTTTTAGAAAATATAAAACTTTATAAAGGGATGTAACTCTGAAATAGTAAAATGAAAAAAACATTGGCCTTAATTTTTGGAATTGCCTTTGCATTTGTGATGATTATGAGTTTAGCTAGTGCTACTTTAACTTTATCTAGTGTTCCAACTTTAAATCATACAAGTGGTTCGTTTAAAATTGACGTTACATCAAATCAGAATGAAACAGTTAATATTAGCATTAGTGAAATAGTTCAAGGAACTAAAAAAATCACCTTTACTGAATCTCCGACTACTTTTGAATTAAATGCCACTGATGAAACTAAAGAAGTGATTATTAACTACAATATTGATTCTGGATTTTTATTTGAACTTGGAAAGTCTTACTCTACTATTTTAACCTTACATGGAAATGTTTCGGGAGATCAAACTCAAACAATAACCTTTGATGAATCAGATTATTGTAATGGTGTAAAAAATCAAGGAAATTTAGAAATTCGAGATATGAATTTTGATGTTATAACTGGATATGGAGATTCAAGTGATTATTGGTACTTAATGGACCAGGTTGAAGTTGAAGTTGAAGTTAACAATAGGGGTTCATGGGATGTTCAAAATGTTCAAGTAAGCTGGGAAATTGATACCACTGCAGGAGAAAAGATAATGGATGGAGATGTTAATGATTTCGACTTAAATTATGGAGATGATAGCACGGTTACTATTTCATTTAAATTGGATCAAGATTTTAGAAGATTTGAAAATGAAAACGCAGTATTTTATGTAAAAGCCTCAGGAAAAATTGACGACCAAGATAGTCAATATGATTCTCAGGAAACATGTGCATCTGATAAAGAAGAGATTGATATTAGAACAAGGGATGATTTTATGATTGTTGAAAGTGTTAAAATAAATGGAGAACAAGTTGAGAAGGATGGAATTTTAAGCAACACAATTACTTGTAATTCTAATCTTGATATTTCTGGATTAGTATATAACATTGGAAGAGACAAGCAAAAAGAATCTTATTTTGAAGTTTATAATAAAGAACTTGGATTTGGAGAGATTTTTGATTTATCAGATATAAACGGATTTAGTTCTGAAAATTTTGATTTCCAGTTAAATGTTCCTAAAGATGCAAAAGAAAAACTTTATCCTTTAACTTTTGTAGTTCACGAAAAAAATGGAGATGCTTTTCAAAATCAGGAAGATGATGAAGCAATAACTAATGTTTTCTTTAGAGTAGGGGGAGCTTGTAAAATTGCAGACCCAACAATCACCGTAAATCTTGATTCAACTGAGGTTGTTGCAGGAAAAGATATGATTGTAAAAGTTACCTTAAGGAATGATGATGTGAAAGATGCAACATTTACCGTTAATGCAGATGGGTTTAGTTCTTGGGCAACTTTAAAAGAAGTTAATCCTGAAACATTTGTTCTAACTTCTGGAACAGTTGAGGAAATTTATTTAACATTCAATTTGAAAGACTCAAGCGTAGGAGATCAAAATTTTAATTTAATTGTAACTGGAAATGGTTATATTTTAGCAAATAAACCAGTATTAGTTAGCGTTCAAGAAAGTTCATCATTTGCATTTTTTAACGATTTTTTTGATACTCTTGATTGGAAAGTTTGGGGAATAATTGCACTTAATTTGATTTTACTTATCGCGATCATAATCGTTGCAAGACGTGTTCTTAGAAAGAAATAATTCCCTTTTAGAATGAGATTATTTAAATAATCCTTTTGATTAACGTTTTAATGAAGTTGGAATTTAAAAAAACATTAAATCTTTTACTAAGATATGCTCTTCTTATTTTAATTGCATTTTTTGGATTAAACCTATTTTATACTGTTTTTCTTCCTTTGACAAAATATTCCGTTTACTATTTTTTGCAAATTTTTTTTGAACCGATCATGGTGGGGGATACACTTCAATTTGGTCAAAAAACAATTGAAATTATTGGGGCATGTGTTGCAGGTTCAGCGTACTCTTTTTTATTATTATTGAATCTTGGAACTCCAAATATAAAACTTCCGTTAAGAATGAAGATGATTCTTTTTTCATTTGGAATATTCTTAATTGTAAACATCGCCAGGATAATTATCTTAAGTTTGATGTATTTAAATGATTCTCCAAGCTTTGATGCACTTCATAAAATTTTATGGTATTTTGGAAGTACCATTTTGGTAGTACTTATTTGGTTTTTGCAAATTAAAATTTTTGAAATAGAAAAAATACCTTTTTACTCTGATCTAAAAAGCCTTTATCAAAAATCTAATTTAAAAAAGAAATAATTCCGAGAGTACCAAGATAAATTATAACTCCTGCTGTTAAAACTCCTAAAGCAATTGCAATTATACTTCTTTTCCTTTCTAAACCTAGAATCCAAGAGAGAAAAGTTCCTGTATAAGCTCCAGTTAAAGGGAGGGGAATTGCAACAAAAAGAAAAAGTGCAAAAAATCCAATTGAATTATGGGACTTTTCAAAAATAATTATCTTTTTTTGCATTTTTTTCAAGTAGAAAGAATAAAAATTTTTATAAAAATTAAATCTCATGAATATTTTATGAATATTATCTAAAAAGAAAAAAATCAAAAAAATTAGAAAGATATTCAATAAAACAATGATTAGGAAAATTGTCAATTGAGAAACTCCATATTTTGAAGCATTAATCAATGCTAAAGGCAGACCTCCTCTTAACTCTACCAAAGGTAAAAGCGTTAAGATTACTGCAATTATTAGAGAATTCATTGTTTTATTGAGAGGTACCTAGAATAAAGTTCGACCATTAATTTTTCCGTCGCTGGAAGAATTTGACATTGAGCATCATTTCCTTGAATCACAATTTCATAACAATTTGGTCCTATCTCATTTATTTCAGTTGCAGAACCATATTTTAAAGTAAAATAATTATATCTTCCCTCAGAATCACAACCTGAATTTGGGTCTCTGAGAACAGACATTCCTTGCTTACTAAAAAGTCTTTGTAGATTTGCCATTGCAATAACCCCATCTCCCTCGCAATCAAATGTTTTGTTATCTTCATAGGTGTATCCGTTAACTTTCATCAATCTCAATTCATCGACATTCTCAAAAGGAATGTTCTCTAAGACACTAGGTTTTGTCCTTAATCGAAATCCAAAAAGGGACCCATCATCTGCAGTTGCAAGAGTTTTTGTTTCATAGAAATCTATTTCCCCAATTTTAGTTTTTTGAAATTCAATATTTTTATACGTAAAATTAATTTGCGATTGGGTATAAAAATAAATTCCAGCAATTAAAAGGACTACTACCCCTACTATTGAAAAGATCATTTTTAAAATTTTATTTTCTTGATTTTCACTTCTCTTATTTTCAAGTTCTTCTTTCTTTTTACTAATATTGGTTTGTTTTTTTTCTTTAATCATTTTTGATTAAACCTTTTTTTATTTATAAGTTTATTTATTTAATTCCAATTTCTCTAAGTAAAAATTCATCTGTTAATTTCAGTAAATCCTCATCTTTCCCCTCGATATACACACAATTTCCAGTTTCATAAATTTTATTTTCAGTTGATTCTTTTATTACAATTAGATTATCATTGCAAGTTTTTATTGGAAGAGTTTTATCTAAACATTCTTCTCCTTCCTTGCAAGCTCCTTGAATCCTCAATGTAAATTGACCTAAATTTTGAACTATTTCACTATAAGAAGGATAGTTATTTGATAGGATATATACTTCCTGCCCAGCATAACTTGAAATTTTTCTAGAGAGATTAACCTGTTTAATTAAACTTTCAACTATATTTGGATCAAAGGAAAAATAAAATTTTGAATTCCCTAAAGTTAAAGTGTAATAACCATTTTCTGTAATGAAATTTTGACCATTAAAAGAGACTCCTTCATTTGAAGAACTTTTTCCAAATGAGTCTGCAACAATTCCAAAAACTGATCCAAGCATTACAAAGATTAGAATTCCTGCTAAAATAAACTGTAATCTTCTTTCTTTTTTTAGTTTATCTGATTTTGATTCTAACTTCTTTATCATAATTTAATTCCGTAATTTGAATATAAAAGGGTTATGGAATTAAATTACTTTGAAAAGTTCATAGAACTTTCGCTAGGAAGCGAAAAATTAATATCCAAATTTTCGTTCATACTCTTTGTGATTCATCCACTCTAATATTACAGAGATTATTTCAACTTTATTTGGAGCTTTTACTGTATATATTAATCTCCATGCATCTGGAAGATTATACTTCCATAAATTATTACATTTGTATTCTGTAGGAATTAATCTTTTCGGGATTTGAATTCCACAAAAAGCATTCTCTAGAAGATCATTAAATGCCCTAATCAAACTTTTATAAAGAACTGGATCAAATTCTTTCAATTTTTCAAAAGAATTTTTAACTGCAATATTTTTAAAATCAATTCCACTACTTCTCTTTTTTATGCCCATTTTAAGTTTGATTTTCTTTTGTAATTTGAATCCCAAATATAACTTATCTTTTCTTCAGAATCAATTGCAATTTTATTTATTGATAAAAGGTATGAGATTATTACTTTATATGTTTGGTACATCATTTTCTTAGGTAGCTTTTTCCATAATTGATAAATTTTATACTCTCCAGAACATTTTTCAATGAACTTCTCCACCATCATGACTGTATCTAATCTTGGATATCTTAAAACGGTAAGATTTTTCTTTTCTAAAGCATTTGTTATCATGATTATATCACTTGATATAAGTATTTAAATCTTCCTTTTATTAAAATAGCTTTCGCTAGGAAGCGAAAAAAAAGAAAAAGAAAAAAAATAATAAAATAATTTTAGACTTTATGCAGCCGTAGTTACTAATGTAGCTTCAGTAGCAGAAGTTCCTTTGTATTCCTTTGAAGTATCAACTACTTTCTTAGTTAAGTAAGTAGCAGCGTTGACAGTATCAGCAGCTTCGTAACCAGCAACAACTAGAGCTAATTTGCCAGTAGCAAATTTATCTTGAACACCTTTGATCAAGAATTCTCCAGCTGAAACACCAGTAGCAGCTGTGAAAGCGTCACCACAGTATGCTCCACCTAATGCAGTAGCAGCAGCTGAATTTATACAGCTTCCACCAACAATCACTAAGTTCTTTGAAGCAACTGATGAAACCTCACTATCTTTTACAAGAACATCTCCTAAAGCACCAGTAGTAGTTACAGCATCTGAAGGTGTAATGTATACATTTGCGGCAACTTCATCACCGTGATATATTAATTTTACACTCTTTTGACTTCCACTTGGCTTATTATACAATATTTCAGTAGCTAAAGCCGAGTATGTGAAATCTCTCCAGACATCAGTACTTCCGATTTCAGTAGATGTTGCATCACCATTACTTGTAGCAATAGAACTTACTTCTACTACAGCAGTAGAAGAACTGTCCCAACCAATACTCATATTAACCCAATCACCAGAATATTTGTTTTCAGTCTGATCTTCTTCATAGAAGATTAATGGAAAACTTGTTGCACAACGAGCAGTTGTACTTGGGGTATGACTTGAATTATATGATAAAGTTCCAGTATATAATTCTCCTAACCCGAAGGTTAAAGTCGCACAAGCAATAGCAGCAGTTGCATAAGAAGTACCATTGATATTTACAGCAGTACTATTTTGCCAAGGCAAATAAACAGTTGCTCCTTCTTTTGAGTAAAGAGTATGGAAATCAACATTCGTTCCTGCTCCAACAATTGCGTTTTTACCAGATCTATCGATTTCATAAATTGTTACTTCTGCATTACCTAACGAAATAACATCTGAATCTTTAGCACCTGCTTTTTTAGTAGTCCAAGCACCATCAACATAGTACTCCAAATCTGTTTTATTTGTTGATCCATCTAAAACAAAATTGGATAATCTAGCTAAGTAAGATTCGGCATCACTTCCGTCACTCCATGAGATCACAAAGTAATCATCCGTGTCTTTATCGAAAGTTAAATTTGCCGTTCCAGCAGCAGTAATCAGTCTATGACTAGCATCTTTACCAATACCCGCGAAAGCTCCAGCAGTAGTAGCATACAAGAAGTTAATATCTGCTTCACCATCTTTTAATGGGAAGTTTTCGAGAGTAGCATATAAATCTCCTCCCTTCGTAACTTCAATTGTTTCTTCTGAAGGATAAGTTAATCCTCCGTATGAAAGACTAACTGCCTCGAATCCTGGCATAGTAATTGAACTATCTTCTGTTACAAATAAGTCATCATCAGCAGCCCAAGCAAGAGAAATACTTGAAAGTACCCCTGAAGTTCCATCTGGGGCATAAGTTCCCACAAGTCCTGAAACTGTTTGATCATTTATTTGAACCTCTGCAGCGTTAGTAATCTTTAATTTACCATTACCAACACTAAACTCCACTTTTTTAACTCCTCCTTGATAGTCTTGAGCAGTTATGTCTTTAATTCCAACATAAGTACCATCGTTCAATTTGAAAGTTTGAAGTTCAGCCAATGAATTTGTTACTTCTCCATCTACATTTAATTTTACTTCAGTGCTTGAAATAAAATCAATGAAAACTGTTTTCCCACCAATAGTAACTGGTGCGTCTCCTTCAGCCAATACGGCTTCTGTGGCAGAATCTAACAAAGTCAAAGTTGTTGAAGTGTTAGATAAAACGTAGTAATTTTTATTCATTAAAGGTAAGTTAGTCGTAGGCATATCTGATGCTAAAAGAGAATCCTCAAAAGTCAAAGTGTAAGTTAATACATTTTGTCCTGAAGGGATTCTAAATCCAAGAGTTGGTTGATCTGCAACATAGTCATTGTCTTCGAACATAGATAATTGATTAGCAGCACCAATTACAATCTTTTGTGTATAGTCAATTTCATCGTTATCATTATCGATGTACTTTCCAGACTCCAAAAGAGTTGGTAATTGATCATCATCCAAAGCTGAAGAAACAACACTAGTAATATTATCACCTAAGTGAAATTTAGTAGATGTTTTTTCAAACTTAAAAGATTCGCCATCAATTGTAGTAGTGCCCCCCTTAACAGAACTTGCTAAAGAAGTTTGGATATTTCCAGCTTGAACCAAATCAAGTGAAGAAACACCAGCACCAGTACCATAAACAACAGCTACATTAGCTGCACCAGCGCTATTAACGAATGGAGCAGGATAATTTGCAGCAGCAGCCAAACCTACAGACATACCAGCTAATAAAGTACTAGCAGCGATTGCCGAGATTTTTTTGAAATTTAATTTCATTTTTTTTATTTTTATCCTCCTTTCTACCTGTCTACTAAACTACCTAAGGCAGTCGAAGTTTTACTAAATAGCTATAGGGGAACTATTTAGTCAACTTATAGGTTATGCTTTGCATTCGTGTTTTGCAAATGCTTTAGCGCCCCATAAGAACACCCCCAATTGAGTGTAATGAGGTAACACAAATTTTCTTTAAAAAGCTTTGGACTAAAATTTGTGGTTTTACCTCTATAAAACCTCATTTTAGAGGTTTTATTTAAAAGGTTTTCGGTGTCTCTTATGGGAAATTACATAAAAAACCTTCCTTGAAAAAGATAGAAAAATATATATATGCAAAAATGATATATATTCTGATAAAGACTAAAATTTACACAAAAATCATAAAAAATGGCTAAAATTAAAGTAAGGGAAGTTATAATAAAAGAAGGCGGGGGAACATTTAGTTTTTTAACAGGAAAAGAGAAATATGACTTTGATGGGCTCTCTTCACTTAAAAAAATTCTATCAAAAGAAAAGGCGAAAATCCTTGATGCAGTGAAGTATAAGGAACCTAAATCTATTTACAATCTTGCTAAAATTCTCAAAAGACCATTTAAATCAGTATTCGATGATGTTAAACTTCTTGAAAGATTTGGATTTATTGAATTAAAGAAAGAAAAAACTAAAGGACGAGAAAGACTCAAACCAATAATTTCTATAGATGAAATGATAATTCACTTTAAAATTTAAATTAATAATAACTTATAAAAGAAACATCCAAATCTCCTGAAAAAGTCTGCATTGATCCTCTGTTCTCTGAAGTTTTATTTCCTTCAAAAATTTGAATTAAATTTTCTCCTTGATAAATAATTGAAAAATCATATCCCTTAACAGGAAAATCTTCTCCAACTTTCCATGAACTTTCTAGAATTCCTTTTGACGTTTCATTTAAAACCTTGCATGAACTTTCACCATCATCACAACTTACTCCACTTTTGCAGAGTTTAATTAATTCTAAAGAAGACAAATAATGAGAATTTTTTTCGCATTGTGTTGTAAACTGTAAATAAGATTGAACGAATGCTTCTGATTCATAATTTTGAGGTTGACTATTTGGATTTTTGTTTAAAGAGAACGAAATAAAAACTAAGATAATTATTGAAATTATAATCACAATTATTCCAAATCCTGCCATCTCAGATTGTGCCTTTTTATTCATTTGAAAACCTCACTATTAATTTCCCAATTTCACATTTATCATAAACTCTTCTTCCATCTGATTCTTTTCTGCAAAGAGAAACAAATGTAGATTTATCTATTCCTAATTTCTTGGATTCTAAAACTGTTAAATATGCACAATCCGGGAAATTTGAATTGGTACATTCTTGTGAAGAACTTGGATAGATCTTAATAATTTCAATTCCATTTATGTCCCAAAATTCAGAATAATCTTCTATCTTTTCTTTTAATGCCCAGACTTTGTCCAAATCAACACAATTTGATTTCACTGTTCCAAATGCTCCCCCACAAGAAAATTCAGGAGAATTTGCAAGTTTCTGAACTAAAAGTGTTGCTTCTTGCTCATCTAAAAGTGCCTTAGATTGCTTTAAATCTGAAAAGGCAAAAGAAAGAATAAAAAGCCCAACTAGAACAAAAAAGATTGTTAACCCAATTATCATAAAAGCCATTTGCTGAACTTTTACCTGTGCTTTTTTATTGTTTACCATAATTCGCATCCAAAATTTAGATTGTTTATTCTCTTTGCTTCTTTATTTATCAAAAAAAGATCTCCAGAATCTTTTAATCCGGATAGAGTCTTTCCAAAAGATATAAGCTCTGTTTTTAATGAAGAATCACATCCAACCGATAATAAATTCAAAGATTTAATTTCATAAATTTCAGAAAGTTCCGTTGCTCTTTGCATTAATCTTTTCACTTCACATTCATATGTTACTTTATCTGAAAAAATTGCTGCATACATTAAAGCATCTTCTTCAAAATAAACTTTTTCCCCATTTTTTGTGACTGAATTTTCATTTGTGTTTACTTTAATTTCACAGTTCATTGCCGAGTCTAAGCAAACCCTTGTTGAATTAGATGGACATGTATCAAATTCAAAGTTTGGTTGATTTAAATTTTGTAATTCTGTTTTTGTCGATTTTGAAAAACCTACAAAACAATAGACTGTCTCTGAGTTAGAAAAATAGATTAAATTTGAAACTTTAAACGGGAAATCAAATGATTTTGAAAAAATATTGAAATTTTTTCCTTGGAGAGTCTTTGGTAAAAAAATATATTTATCTTGAAAAGAAATGTCAACTCCAGATTTTGTCCATTGGTTTTTCACTTTTTCTTCAACAGAAAAAGTTTCCTCCCCAAAATTTCCAAAGGTATCACATTTATGGGTTATTCTTGATTCCACTGGAAGAGTAATTGAAATTGACTTTGTTGATTCAACTCCAGTTTCTAGAGGAGTTAATAAATTCTTTAGAGCTGTTCCAAGTTCCGCAGAGTTTTCAGTATTTTTTACACTTGAAAATTTGTTTACCCCATACACTGCACCCACAAGAATCATTGCCCCAATTAGAAATGCAAAAATCCAAGAAAAAGAAATGTCCAAAAATCCTTTTTTGTTTTTCATTTTATTTCATTAACTTCAACAAAATTTTCTCCATAAGATTTTTCTAAAAGAAAGTTTACTTTTCCATTAATTGTGTCTATACAAATGATTTTTGTGATGTTTAAATGATCTATGGTCTCACCTAAGCTTGGCTTATCAGAGAATAAATAAACATTCTTGAATGGGTCATTTTTGAAACATACTTGAGTTATTCCCCTTGGAATTATATACTCAACTTCTTTTGATGCTTTTGTACTTGTCCAAACTTGATTCACATCTTGACTTAACGCATCATAAAATTTTTTCTCTGTTACATCATTTTGAAATCCTAAAAATTTTTGAATTGCGAGAAAGGCAAATCCCAAAAAAACAATGATTAAGATTATAGAAAAAATCATTCCAAATGAAATATTCATCTGCCCCTTTTTTTGTTTCATTATAAATCGAATAAGAATTCCTAATTTTTAAAGTTGATGGGATTATAAATTATTTCTATTTTGCGCTCTCAAAATAATACTACATTCATTTGGTTTCGCTGGTTGGTTTCCATAAACATCCTGACATTTTATATATAAATCTTCATCCGTGTTCCATTCAGCAAGATGATTTATTTGATCATAAGAAGTGATTGAAACTCCATCTTCAAAATTGTATTTACACGCTGTATCTATTGATGTAGAATAAACACATTCTGCTTTTTCATTTGTTATAATCTTTAATTGGTTATCCTCATAATATGCTCTTGCAATGAGGGGTTCTTTATTATCAATACTTACATTAAAGTTTATTATTTGAGTATCTGAATTTCCCCCTCTATCATTACACTTTATTGAATAAGAATGCTCTCCATTTTCAAAAGGAACAATTGTTGAATGAGTATTTGAAGAATAATCAGAATTATCAAATTGGGTATATAATCCGGTGCTCCCTACTTCTCTATAAAAGCACATGGCTTTTCCATCTTGAGTTCCGCCTAATGTTTTTGCATTAAATGTTACTGAAGCAGGACTTGTTGAATCATAGATAGTGGTTGCATTGGGAGAAGCTTCTGTTATTACAAGTGCTCTTGAACCTTGTAAAGTGTATCCTTCTGGTTTAAGGTAGTAATCTTTATTTGTATTATTTTGAGGAGAAAGATCTTGACACTTCACATAATATGAAGTTTTTTCTGCAGTTTTTATTCCTGTTAAATTTGCACTGCAAGTATAACTTAATCTTAAATTCATTTGGGAGCCTTCTGTTGCACAAGTCATGTTATTTTCCATTTTATCATAATCCCTATCTGCAAATGACCATCTACAATTTGCTGGTTCATTAACATAGAAGTTCACATTTGCATTTGCGACTCCAAAAGGAACTTTTGCTCCGTTCACAATACTTGTTTCATAAATAATTGGTGCAGTTGTATCAGGCCCTTTTTGAACACACATCTCAAAAACAAAATTACTTGGATTTGAATTTCCATTTAGATCTTGGCATCTAACTGAAACAGAAACAAAATTGTCCTTTCCTACAGTTTGATTTATTTCTGGAATCATTAAAGTTTGTGTATGATTGAATCTTGGGAAATCGGTTCCTCCCATGAAGATACCCATATTATCATAAGAAGTTTGTTTATCAAATCCAATTTTACATTTTGCAGCTTCGTTTAGTGTTACTCCAAATGTAACTTTGCTGAACGGAGAGACACATCCATCTCCTGTATTTGTGTTGATTTTAACTCCTTTATCTGGAGGAGAAACCGCTTCAGGATCTGAATAAGTATATCCAACAGTTAAAACATCTGAATTTGGTTTTATAATTGGGGCATCTATATCATCTGGGTTTTCCCAATAACAAAATGGTTCTCCTTTATTTTCAGGATCACTCTGAACAAAATTACAAGCTTGGCCTAAACTTTTACATTGATATTCTGAACATGGAACTTCTTTATTATTACAAAGTTCGCAATTTTTTCCACCAGTGATAGGTTGCCATTGATTACAATAATATACTACTGTTCCTTGTTCCGTTGTTGAAGAAGTAAATAAAGTCACTACAACTCCTACAACAATTCCAATTCCAGTTGATGCCAAAAAAGCCGTAGTTCCTAGCCATCCTCCGATTGTTCCCATAAGAGTTGGAAATCCAAATCCCAATGTTGCACCCACGCCAATCCCTGTTCCTATTCCTTGCAATCCATTTGACCAATCTGCATTTGCTCCAACTGCATTAGCTAACGATTTGAATATTCTATTTGCAGCGTAACCTGCGGCTATTGCAGCTAACGGACCCATAACATAATCAGGAATCCCTAAGATAGCTCCTGAGTTAGATTCTGGATTTCCTGCTTCTGGAACTATAATTTTTCCTGCATTATCCCCTGTTGTTGCTAATCCACCTATTGTTTTTTTTGGAAGAGTAAAATGTTCAAACAATGCTGAGCCCCCCATTTTGAGAAGAAAATCATAATATCCAGATAGAGAATTACTTTCTGGATCATCCTTTGAAGTATCCTCTTTAGGAGTAGCACAACAATATTGGGTAGTTGAAGGTCCCCCACAATGATTTGCAATGTACGTTGATCCTGAAAGATCAATTGGACATTGTGTCTTTGCGTAAGTACTTTTTAATGTTCCATAATCTTTACAAACCCCAACATAATCTTTTCCCCCACTAGAAAATCCAGAAGTACAATCATTTAAATTACTTCCAGAATCGCCTGCACTTACACTTGTTATTCCTCCAATAAGCCAAGTAAAAGCAAATATCCCAATTACCAAAATAAAGATTTGCGTCATCGCAACCATTCCTTTTCTAAATTTCTTTTCTTTTGATTTCATTCTTAATTATTTTTTAACCTCTTGCTATATAATCTTTCCACGTCGTAAATACTGATTTTGTAGTTTGGATAATTTTCCCATTTGATTTTAGATAATCCCCACTTGCACCACCTGAAAGAAGTTTCTCAGCAATGATTTGCAAATCCCCAGGTTGTTTTAAATAATTTAATTTTGGACCACAATCTCCAATAGTGATACATCTATTGTTCATTTCATTTGCCCAAATGGGATTAATTGTACGCTCTCCTGGATCAGCTCCAGAAATACAAGCTGAACCACTCTTAATCTCATATCCTCTTGCAACACTTTTTGTAATTTCATAATCGCAAGAAATTGATGCAAGAGAACAAATTGCGTCTCCATTTCCTTCACCTGCCCAAAAATCAAATCCGGGAGAATTTAATGGATAACAAGCACCACTTGCTCCCCCTCCAACCTTTTGAGAACCTAATGAATAATCTGTTCCAACCCATGTACACTTTCTAACTGATCTTTCCATACAATCTTTTTCTGTTGTTTGCTCATAACAACTTTGCCATAAGTTTTGGGTACAAGCGGCATTTTTTATTCCATTAATAGAATCTTGAACACAAACCTTTTGTCTTCCATCATAACAATTTTCTATGCTAATCTCTCCATTGTAACAACTTAATCTTTCATAAATTGAACCAGGAAGATTTTCTGTTAAAATATTTGGAGTTGAAGTTTTGCCATTGTATAAATAACTTCCATTGTTGTTTTTATCAGTAATATTTGAAGTGCCTGGAGTTAGACCACACCAAGATTCTCCATGTTGATATTTAACTCCATTAAAAGTGCATCCCAAATCTTTACATATATAATTTCCAACATTTGGAACTGAAGTTTCTCCTCTTTTATATGCCGAACAAGTGCTTCCAAGTGGATAATTACAATTTCCACAACTAAGAGAATTTGCATTGTTCCCAATTGCATTACATGAATCTTCCTTAGAAACAATCTTTGACCAATAATCTTTATCCTTGATTTTATTAAAGTCATAAACATTCGCTAAATTGCCACAAGAGTCAACGAAATAAACCTCATCTTGTCCTGGAACACATGTAGTTTCTTCGGTTGGACCGCAGTTTGTTCCAAGAGTTTCATCTGAGCATAAGATCCCCTCAAAAAAGTCTACGTTTGAATTTTGAGAATCACCTTTCATACTACCACATTCTGTTTTTGTTAAAAGCTTACAAGTCTTTGCACTTTCTTTTTCAAAGGTACAGGCCCCTTTGATATCCCCTCCGGCATTTGCTGCACACTGGACTTCCGATGTTATTGATGGATTAAAATTAGTTTGGGTGCCATAATCTGAGGCCATTTTTTTACATCTTGTCTGTGTTGCAATAAATGCTCCATCTCCAACAATACAACATCCCTCATTACATTGTGGAACCTCTGTTGCGGCCCTTGGATCCCAAACCCCGCCGCCATTATTACAAACATTTTTAGAAATTGGTCCTTCGCAAAGTCCTTCCTGACTATCTATACAAGTTCCTACTGAACAAAAATTTGTAGATTCACAAGAAGTCGGAGCTGTTTCAAATGAAGTATCACATTCAACAATAGGGGCATTCTGGCAAAACTGACCTGTCTTTAATTTCTCACAACAAACATTACTTTCTGCAGAAACAAAACTCATTGAAAAAAGAATTAACGTTAAAACTAATATAGATGTTAAAAAAATTAAAGGAATTACTCTTTTTCTCATTTTAAGAGAACGCCACCCCCAAAGGCTGAACTAAACTTCTTGAAGCAAATTGAAATTTATCTCCTGTTTCAGTGTCAATTATAATATAGATATTTGTTCCATCACTTTGCATGTTCTTTTTAATATTAAATTTTGGATAATAACTCATGAATAACATAGGCTCACTTCCCCCATACACCGCTTCCCATGAAACGATCATTCTTGAAATTGAGGCAAGTTCATAAAGATTATTGTCCAAAACTGCTTCAAATGATTCATACTTCTGGGTTGAGTCTTTCGAAAGAGTTAACGTTGAATTACTTTGTATAATGACCTTTTTTGGAAGAAGATCGACGCTGAATTCTCCTTTATTAGAAGAAATTTGATATCCTTTATATTGATAATCTGCTTTCATTGAATCAAAACATTCATTAACTTTTTGTATAAGACTATTTTTTAATTCACTTTCAATGTGAAATATTAAGGGTGCAACTTGAATTACACAAGGAGTGTAATATTCATTCGTGTAACATAAATATTCTATTTGCTCACCTTTGTAAGTTATGTTTGCCCCAGGAGTTATACTTCCTCCTTGAGAACTAAGAGTCTCTACATTCTGACGCAAAGTATCTTCTATACAATTTTGAAAATAAATTTTTGGATTTTCTTCAAGAGAATTTGATGTTGAAATAATATTTGGGTAAAAAAAGTATATTAATACTCCTGCAACAACGATAACCAAAGCAAGAATCACAAAGATTGTAACTTGACCTTTTGTATTTTCTTTACTTCCTAATGGCGCCCCTTTCATTTCTTTTTAAGGATATTTCTATTTATAAATATTTCAATTAGAATTGAAAAATTTTGGGCAAATTTTCCGAGCAGAAAAACAAAATTTTATTAAATTTAATCTTCAGTTTCAACTCTCGGAGCCAAAAGAAAACTAAGACTTAAATGCTCACTTGAAAAATCAATTCTTAATGGATGATCCCTTGCAAATCTTAAAGTTGTTTTGGGAAATTGTTTTCCTGCTTTTGTAAATTTTTGTAAATATTCTAAACTATAACGAGAAAGACAATCTTCGGCCTCGATTTCAACTTCATCTGAAGAAAATTCTGACCTTGCAGAATTTGTTTCCTTGGCCTCAATTATGAACTTTTTTTCTTCGATAATAAAAGAACAAGCGTCGGAAACGACTAAACAATCTTCAATAGAACTTATTAATTCTCCAGAATCAATTATCACTTTGGAAGAAAATTCAAGATGATCCGGAAATTCCTTATCTTCCCTTTCAACTTCTATCAAATTTAAATTAAATATTCTTTTTATGTTATCTTCAATTTTTAATTCCAAGAAATTCTCCTTTTTTTCTAAAAATAGTGCACTTGTTTTAGAAGATCTTTTTAAAATTTTTTTCAAATTTTCAAGATTTACTCCTAGTACTTCTTCTCCAGACTCAAATTCTTTAAATGCACTTTTTGGAATTTTAAGAGAGACCATTGAAATATTTCCTGGGTCAATTGCAACAAGTGAAAGCCCAAATTCACTTATTTTAATCCTTACTTCGAGAACTAAATCTGAGATTAATTCTATAGCTTTTGTGAACAAGGTTGGGTCTTCTAATTTTAATTTCATATTCTTTTAATGGATGATTGTCTTTTAAGTATTTTTGTAGTGGGAAGAGTAATTATATAAATCTTTTTTGTTATCTTTTTTGATGGAAAAAGACTCTGAAATTTCGAAAGAGAAGAAGATTAAGAAAATCACTCAAATGTATTATTCTGCTCCAGAAATCCAAAAGGCAATTTTTGAATTTTCAAAAAAGAGAGAAATCTCTCCAAGATACTTTGAAGGATTTGGTAAAAGACCAGATATCTTACAGTTTAAGGGAGATGTATTTGGTCTTGCAAAAAAAGGTGCAACTTCATTTCATGCTTCTGAAGAGCTCTGGAGTGATCCTCTAAAAATAGAAACTGGGATGAGTAGAGACCAATCTGATGAGATTCGAATTGGATGGGATTTACTAATAGACGTAGATTGTGAACACGGAATAAAATATTCTAAACTTGCGGCAAAGGCAATTGTTGAAACCTTTAAACAGCATGGAATCAAAAATATGGGGATTAAATTTTCTGGTTCAAAAGGATTTCACATTATTGTTCCCTGGGGTGCTTTTCCAAAAGAGATAAATGGAATCAAAACAAAAAATCTTTTTCCCGAACTTCCAAGAAAACTTATTGCGTACACCAGAAATTATTCAGCAAGCGTTTTGAAATCAATTCTTCCTCCAGAATTTGAAAAAGAACTTGAAGGAAATTTGAAAACTGGATACCTCTGTAAAAAGTGCGGAGACTTTGCAATGGAACTTAGAAATGTTGAATTTAGATGTGATAAATGCCAAGTTTTTGAAATTAGAAAATTTAGAATGGGTACTAAAGGAAAACTTCCGACATGTTATAAATGCAAAAATGAAATGAGCTTTCGTCCATTAAAAAAATTTATAGAATGTGAAAGGTGCAAACTCAATTCTAATGAAAACCCGGAAAATTTTAGCCGTGAAGAGAAAGATATTTACTCCTTAATGGGATTGGACTTAGTATTAGTTTCTCCGAGACATTTGTTTAGAATGCCCTACTCTCTTCATGAAAAAACTTCTTTAGTGAGCGTTGTTCTAGACTATGAAGAGCTTGAAAATTTCACGTTTAAGGACGCTGATCCTTTAAGAGTTAAGATAAAAACATTCTTACCAGAAGCTGAAGAAAATGAAGCAGCAGAGTTTGTAATGCAAGCACTTGATTGGGCAAAAAGTTCTGGGGTAGATAAAGACTATTCTAAGAATGCTTCTGGAAAATATGAAAATTTTAAATCAATCAAACTTGAAAATTTAAAAGATACTCAATTTCCTCCAACAATAATTAAAATTCTCGAAGGAGTTAAAGATGGGAAAAAAAGAGCGCTCTTTGCTTTAATCAACTTTTTTAGAAGTATTGGTTTAGAAAAAGAAGAACTTGAAAAAAGAATTTTCGATTGGAACAAAAAAAATGAAACCCAATTAAAAAAAGGTTATATCACTGCTCAACTAAGTTGGAGTTATAGAAGAAAACCAATTATGCCCCCAAATTTTTCATCCGATTATTATCAGGCAATGGGAGCAATTCCAAATTCTGAAGAACTTAGATTAAAAAACCCAGTAAGTTATGCCACCGTAAAAAATCTTGAAGAGAATAAGAAAAAATAAACTCAAAAAGATTTTTCATGCTCGAGAAGATTGCTAAAAAATTAAGAAATATTTAAAAGGATGACTGTTGTAATTTAAATATGAAAAAAGGGGTTGCAATATTTACCATTTTATTTGTAATTTTAAGCCTAACCTTGGCAGGAGTTCTTGCTTTGAGTGAAACTGAAGGAGTTCAAAAAGCGTATAAATGTTTTAATGAAAAAATTGATAATCAAACTTGCTCAAAATTAGAAACGGAAGAGCAAATCTTTTCACTCCTCACTTCTGGAAAATGTAAAACGGAACTCTTGAATAATTCTTTTAATAAAACCTGTTGGCCTGATGGAGGTTGTGATTTGGAGATGACTGCTAAAGCTGCTCTTGCTCTCGATAATGCTGGAGCAAATACCGATTTACCTGTTGAATGGCTTTTAAAACAGAAAGGAGTTTCTTCTGATTTAAATTGGTACCTTGAAGTTGATAGTGAGCGACCACTTTCATGTACAGCAAGTTATGGTGGAGACCAAGATTATAGTACTTATATATTTAAAATTGGAGAAGATAAAAAAATCAATCAGAATGCCGGACTGTGCTTGACTAAAACTACAAGCGGTTATTGGTTTAAGATAGCTCCTTCTTGTTATGAAGAGGAATTTGAAATTTCATGTAATGAAAGTTTTGTTTCAACTCTTTTATTTCAAGAAAAAAATTCTTTAACTTATCACATTTCGCCAGAAGTTCATGGAGCAAATTCTGGAGGAACAACAGTTGAAAAAATTGATTCATACTGTTTTTTGAATGGGGGAAGTTGTGACATTCTTGGTTCACTTTGGAGTACAACTGTACTTAATATTCTAGGAAATAATGTTTCAGAATTTTTACCTTATCTTGAAACAACTGCTCCTAATTTTCCACAATATCTCCCAGAATCATTTTTATATATTTTAACTGGAAGTCTTCAAGATAAAACAAATCTTTTAGGGAAACAAAACCTTGCAGATAATCTTTGGAGAATTTCTGGAGGAAAAGGAAAATATTATGATACAGCACTTGCACTTTTACCTTTTCAAAATCAAGACTTAAACCAAAAAACTAAAGCTAAAATAGAATTGTTAAATCTTCAATCTCCAAGTGGATGCTGGGAGAATGACAATCTTGTTTCGACTGGATTTATTTTATATTCGCTATGGCCTAAAGGAACAAACGTGATAGACGGAGGAGATGACGTTACATGTTCTGAAGCTGGATATTCCTGTGTGACCAATTCTGCATCATGCTCTGGAACTGAGAAACCCCAATACGTATGTGAAGGAACAAAAATTTGTTGTGCTAGTTCTGGAGATGGAGGATTGAGTGAATGTGAGAGTGAAGGATATAATTGTGGATTTACCTCTCAATGTAATGGAGAGGTTTTAGGAGATTATAGTTGTGGGGATTCAACTGCTTATGTGTGTTGTGATTCAAGCACCGCAAATGATATCACTTGTACAAGCAAAAATGGAGAGATCTGTTCTTTAGATGAAGAATGTTCTATAGGCGGAAATTCTCTTTCAACTGACGATTTGAGGTATGGAGAAACTTGTTGTACCGGAGCTGGGGAATGTGTTAAAAAACAAGACATTGCTCCTTCATGTCAAAATGATCTTGACAATTCTAGGATCTGTCGAACAGTTTGTGAGTCTGGAGAAAAATCGAATGGCAGTTATACTTGTAGTGATAATACTGATTTCTGTTGTGTGAAACCTATTAAACAATCCTCTGGAAGTTACTGGTGGATATGGATTTTATTCTTTTTAGTTATCTTAGTTGTAATCGGAATAATTTATAGAGATAAAATAAGAGAATGGTTAGACGAAAGAAAAGCAAAGAAAGGAAGCGGTTCATCATCAAATAGTCGAGGAATGCCTCCAAGATTCCCCCCTGGATATTCAAGGGTAACTAGAATTACTCCACCAACTCCACGAAGAGTAATTCCTGAATCAAGACCTCCTCAAAGATTTGTTCCAAAACAAAAATCTCCAAAAGAGTTAGATGAAGTTTTGAAAAAATTAAAAGAAATTGGAAAATAAAATGGAAAAGAAAGCTTTATTCCCCATTTTATTTCTATTCACAATTTTTCTAGGAATGACTCTTGTTTCTGCGGTACAGATTGAAATTAACTCAAATTATTCTGCTGGAGAAAACTTCATCGCAAAAATTTCTGGAAATTTTTATACTCCCCTTTTAAAATCAAATATTTATATTTACAGAGAAGAATCATACACTTCTTTTGAACCTTGCTCGTTAGAAACACTTGAAGGAGATTATTATTTTTATTGCTCAATTCCTTTATACAGAGAGCCTGGAAATTATTCAATCCAGATGAAAGGAGTGAAATATTATTCTGGAGTGTCTTGGAGTGAAGAAAATATTACAAAAGAATTTGTGATTACGAATAAGAAAGCTTTTGCCAAAATTAGCCCTCCAATTTCAGTCCCTAAAGACTATTATTATAATCTTACTCTTGTAAATTTTGAAACTAAAAGAATTGATGTTGAATATGGATTAGAAGGTACAACAACAAAAATGGTTAGTCTTAAAGAAGGAGAAACAAAAAATGTAACCCTAAAAACTTTTGGAGGAGATAAATTTGAAAATATTTTGTTCACATACGGAAATGAAACCTATTCATCTCTTGTATATTCCAAATTAACTGAAATCCCCATAGAAAATCAAACTTTCCCTTTAGATGAAAATAGTGAAGAGATAATTCCTCCAGTTGAGGAAAATTCCCAAAATGAAACTAAAAGTTTCTGGGAGATTCTTTTTGGAACTCCTGCACCTAAGAACAATTCAACCACTAATGAAACAATAAATAAAATAGAAGAGAATTTATCTATCAAAAATGAATCCGTACCTCAAGAAGAAAATACTATTCAAACATGTGAAGAACTTAATTTATTAATTTGTGCTGATACAGAAGAATGCGATGGAACTCTTGTCGACGGATTGAATGCCCAATGTTGTAAGGGAAATTGCATTGTAAAAGAACCTTCGAGTTCACCTTGGACAACAGTTGGATGGGTTTTAATTGGGGTCACCGCAATCTTTTTAATTTGGTTTTTTAAGATGAAATTCTCAAGAACACAAATGACTTCTGGTGGATTTTTTAAGAAATAGAAATTTTTACTTTTTTTTAGATTTACCCTTTCCTTTCTTAGATTCTTTCTTCTCTTCTTTTATATTCTCAATTACTTTTAACTGTGGAACCTTTTGAGCTTGAGCCTGCATTTGAATTTGCATAACTCTCACAAGTTCTTCATATCTATGAAGTCTTCTAGTAATTTCATTTAAAATATCTCCAAATCCAACATTCGTTAAAATGAACTTTTCAGGCTCCACAATCTCTAGATGAGAAGGCATATATTTGAACATCAAAATTGTAAGAAGCAAAGGGTCTTCAACTTCAATTTCTATCTCTGCAAAGGTTGTGAATAAATCCTTTTGATCTTTTGCTAAAACTGGTTCATTTATTTTTTTAGTAACGATCTTAACTCCTTTCTCTTCACTTATTTCTTTTGAAAGAGCCTCTAAAGTTTGAATTAAATGCTCTTTTGGCCTTCCCATTATCTCTATGATCATGACTGCATTCATTTTGTTTTCTTCAATTTTTCCACTCATTTTTTCTTTTCCTAAATTTTAGAAGATATAATCCTAAAAGGAGCACACAAAATACAAAAAATAAGTATTTTGAATAATCTTTACCTTCTTCATTTTGAACCGAATTTGAACTTTTTATATCTTTTGGGTTAAGATTTATTGGAATTGATAAATTTACTTCTTCCTTTTTATCATCTGATTCTGAGATAAAAAGAACTTTATTGTCTTCGGAATCTTTAGATTCATCAGAATCCTCTTTAGCAATTTCATTTTGATCATCAATTGTAGAAGAAGTGTCTTCTATTTCTGAAGTTATTTTATTTGAATTATCTTCCTCTTGAGAATCACTTCCTTCTACGCAAGCAAGACCTTGATCTTTCACATCCTGCAAGTATTTTCCTGTTCCTCCAAACCCGCTGACTTTTCCTAAATCATCCAAACTCGAAAAAGGCCTTGCATCAATTATCTTTTGTGCAGTTGGAAGTCCGACATGAACAAGATTATCAAGTTCACTTAAAGAAGCAGTATTAATGTTAATTTGTCCTGAAGAACATGAAGCAGAAATGAAACTTGAAAATAATATAAATGCAAATGCAAAAAGAAGTAATTTCATCTTCATAGTAAAAGAATGTAATTTTTAAATTTTGTTGGAATTTATTCCATATATCTTTCTTTGAAATCAACATACTCTATTCCAATCTTTCTTCCATCTTTTTTTTCTTGTGCAATCCAAATCTCCGAAAAAATTCCTTTCTCTAAATACCACACACATTTTTCCTTCTCTATTTTGGAAAGAATTCCATTCACTTTTACTTCTACCCCTATTACACTATACAATCCGTCGTGGACATGCTTTATTGAAATAAAATCTGGGAAACCTGTTCCAAGAGTCATAACTTTTGAAAAAGGATTGTATTTTCTTTTAGCAATGATTAAATTTCCCTCTTCTAAATCAATATTATTATTCCATTTGTCAACAATTCTTCCTTTGCTTTCCAAATCATGCCTCACTCTTAATTCAAATCTTGCTCCTTTCGCCCTAGAAATTCGACCTTTTTTAACTTCACTTTTCTTTTTTGAGATGGGATACCCTTCCTTCCATTCTGTTTCATACTCTTCGCTATTTGCTTTTTCAATTTCTTTCATAAATTTTTCTTTAGCATCTTTGTCTATCCTTTCCATGACTATGAAACAATTTAGAACTATTAAAAGATTGTTAGAAGATTATCTATCTGTATACTAGAACTTATACTTTACAAAGCATATTAATTAAAAAGATATAATCTAAAGTATACTTTTCATTATATACTTTACAAATGATTTTGATTTGAAGGTTATAAATCTCTTGCCTGTAAAGTTCTTCTCTTGTTTTCTTTTGCTCTTTTGATTGCTCTTTCAAGCATTTCTTCAACCCTTATTTCCAGAGCAGTTCCGACTTCCTCAGCAACAGAAGTTACTTCTTCATCACCTTTTTGCAAGTCACTTACAACCTTCTTTATGTTCGATTTGACAATTAATACCATTTTATTCTAAACCTATATCGTGCTTAATGTTTTTAATTCCTTCGATTGCAGCCTCGAATAATTCATCCAAAGTTAGTCCCGCTTCCTCTATTTCCAGTATTATGTCCCTTCTGCATCCTGCAGCAAAAGCCTTGTCTTTGAATTTTTTCTTTAGACCCTTTATCTCCATCCCTAAAATCTTTTTTCCCCTCATGAGCGCGTAAGCATAAATTAAACCTGTCAAGGTTTCACAAGCTGCAAGTATATGCTCAGCTTTTGTTGCTCTTTTTTTCTCGTTTAAACTTGGAATTTCTTCAAAACCATAACCATGGGATACAATTGTTTTAATGAATTCTTCGTCAAATCCTTTTTCTTTTAAAATTCCTGGAGCTTTCGATAAGTGGGTACTTAAATTGGCTTTTGTGATTGACCAATCGACATCATGTAAAAGACCAAGCATTCCATAATATTCAACATCTTCTCCAAGTTTTTTTGCAACTTCTTTCATCACCGCTTCAGACATCAAATAATGAATAAAATCAAAAGTCTCTGGATTTTGAGATTTTATAAGTTCTATTGCTTCCGAACGAGTTATAGGGATTTTCATTAGGTAAACAAAAATTAGAAGTTTAAATTAATTTCTAAAATAAGTACTCAAGTTTATATACTAAACTTATTTATATCTCTCATGGCAGCAACACCTCCTGGCGCTCAGAAAATGAAAATAGATTATACTATTGATAGAAAGATCTATGATGAATTTATAAAAAACTGCAGCAGAAAAGGTTTCGCTCCTCAAGTGATTGTTGAAAAACTTATGAAGAAGTTTAGCGAAACTGGACAAGCTTAAAGATTTTATTCTTTCTCAGGTTTCATTAAAGGAAAAATTACACATTCCCTAATTGGTTTATTCATTAAGAAACTAAAAAGTCTTTCTGAAACTCCAAATCCACATGCAGGGGGCATTCCATACTTAAGGGCTTCTATAAATCCTGTATCATGTTCCATTGCTTCGGAATCTCCTTTTTCTCCTAGCTTTTTTTGTTCAATTAATCGCTCTTCCTGATCTAAGGGATCATTCAATTCCGAATATCCATTTCCAACTTCACTTCCAGCTAAAATTACTTGAAACTGCTCAACTTTTCTTTTATCATCTTCTTTTCTCTTTGCCAACGGTGTAAGCTCAACAGGTTGTCCAACTAAAAATCCTGGTCCAGAAAGCTGTTTTCTACAAAACTTCCAAAGCAAATCAACCATTCTCCATTTTTCGAGATTAGGATCAAATTCTAAATTTAATTCTTTTAATTTTTTTGAAATTTCTGTCTTTCCTACTTTGTAAATGTCAATTCCAGTTTTTTCTTTTATCAAACTTTCAAAGTCATACTGGACCCATTTTTTAGAGAGATCAATTTTGTACCCACCTCTTTCAAATTTCAATGTGCCTAGAACTTCTTTTGCAATAAGCTTGTACATTTCTTCAACAAGTTTCATTCCGTCTTCATAATTTGCATAACCCCAATAAAATTCCATTTGTGAATAATCTTGCAAATGTTCAGCGTCCATTCCTTCGTTTCTAAATTGTCTTCCTATTTCAAAAGTTTTCTCGTATCCTGCCACGAGAAGTTTCTTTTGCCAAAGCTCTCCCATTGAAATTCTTAAATAGACATCTAAATCAAGTGCATTGTGATGAGTTTTAAATGGTGTCGCTGCTGCTCCTCCAGCTGAACTTTCTAAAATCGGAGTTTCAATTTCCAAAAATTCTTTTTTAATTAAAAAATTTCTAATTGTGGACCAGAAAATTTGTTTTTTTATGAAAAGTTCTTTTACATTTTCGTCCATAATTATATCTAAATACCTTTTTCTTAAACGTTCATCTTCATCTTTTAATCCTTTATGTTTATCTGGCAACGGAAGAACTGATTTTGTCAAAATGAAAAATTCTTTTACAAGAATAGAAACCTCTCCTGTTTTTGTTTTCATAGGATTTCCCTTTGCTCCGACAATATCTCCGGAATCTATTTTCTTGAAAAGTTCAATTGCCGTTTCAGGTGTTAATTTGTCTTGAAATACAAGTTGGATATTTCCCCCTAAATCTTGAAGTGTTACAAAAGAAATTTTACCAAAATCCCGTTTTGTCATAACCCTTCCTGCAACAACCTCTGAAGATTTTGATTTTCCCTCTTTATCGAGTTTAGAATATTTTTCTTTTATGTCTCTTGACAAATTTCTTTTTTCTTCCAAAGAGAATTTATGAGCATACGGATTAATTCCAGATTTTCGTAATTCATCTATTTTTTTTATTCTTTCCTCAATTATTTGTTCTTCACGTCCCATTAGAATATTTGGAAGAAATGGTTTATATTTTTATTGATTCGAATGGATCTGGGTTATTTTCAATGTTATAATTACCCTCACTTTTTCTATAGTGCACATCAAATGCCCTTTCACCAAAACCTTCTTTGACCAAGGGGATATTCAATTCATACCGGTAATAAATAGAATCAGATAATTTTTTATCTCCAAAAATTTGTTTATCTTTTTTATAATTAATTTTTTCAAGATCTTTTTTTAGACCTTGGATAATCTTTTCAAGTTTATTTTCAGAAATAACTTCTGGAGGAAAATAAACTGTTACCGCTTTCCCTTCTTGCTTTTGCTTGTGAGTAACTTCAAAAAAAGTTTGCAAGGCAATTTTACAACTGAGATTATTTTGAAGAATCAAATCTTTGATTGAAGAATAAACTAATCTTGAATCTTTTTCATTCTCTCCGTAAATATGAATTTTCCATCCAGAAAGAGGATATTTAATATTTTTTATTTCAAACTTCATCGGAAAGAAAATGCCAATTCTTTTTTAAAGATTGTTGCAAGAAAGTGGGTGTTTCTCTTTCTTCTTTCCAAACGTTTCATCTAACTTTTGGTTTAGAAGATAATCTACATGCTTTTGATGAGGATCATCTCGTCTGACATGTTTGTAAGTGATTTTATCAAATCTATTTTGAATTTGTTGAACTTCCAAAAAAAGTTTCATAAGTGCAGGATTTTTTACACTGTATTCCCCAAGAAGTTGCTTTACGACAAGCTCAGAATCTAAGATGCATGTAATTTCTCCTTGGGTATATTTTGAAGCAACTTCAAGTGCTTTGATGAGGGCCATATATTCTACAAAATTATTTGTAGTTGGTTTTTTGAGAACTTCAGAAAATTCTTCTAAAACTTTTTCCCCATCTCTTACAATTAAACCTATTGCTGCTGGACCTGGATTTCCCCTTGCACCCCCATCTGAATTTGTGTATATCATTTTATAATTCTGTTAATTTCTTTTTTTAATTGATTGAAATTCTTGAAAAGAATTCCATGGATCCCAATTTTTTTGGCAACATCTATATTTTTTTTTGTATCATCTATAAAAATTATTTCTGATGGGTTTAAATGGGTTTTATTTAACATCATTTTGAATATGTTCTTGTTTGGCTTTTGCATTTTTATAATATGAGAACTTAATAACAAATCAAAATCCTTGTAAAAATGATATTTTCTATCTAAATCATCAAGAGCTTTAGTTTGATTTGCCAAAAGGATAATATAATAATTTTTTCTTAGTTTTCTAATCAAATTTATAACTTGGATAATTGGCTTGGATTGATCTAAAGTTATCTTCTTCAAAATCTTATGATCAATTTTTTTATTTATTTTTTTACAAAAGGAATTCCAATATTCTTTTTCAGAAATTTTATCCACATGAAAATCTAATAATTTTTGTGTGCTTAATGCTTTTTTTACTTTTTCAGGATTAGTATTTGTGACTTTGGAAATTTCAAGTAAATATTTTTTATAATTCCAAGTAAAATAAACTCCCCCAAAATCTACTGCAATTACTTTTATCATTTTAAATGTGTAAAACTTTAAATGATTTTAAATCTTGAAAACGTTCAGATTTTTCTTCTACTTTTTTTATTTCTGAATGCTTC
>Ga0209728_1000474_pt1 | contig 32483 bp, 30 predicted proteins | sample RifGroD1_FD_183997 | JGI IMG/M metagenome (GOLD analysis project Ga0209728, IMG submission 183997) | Groundwater microbial communities from Rifle, Colorado, USA - Groundwater D1 (SPAdes) (version 2) | ecosystem: Environmental > Aquatic > Deep subsurface > Groundwater | place: Rifle, Colorado... | reverse complement strand
TATTCATGGAATGGTAGAGGGGTGCGGTTACTGTTCGGAGATCCCGCTTGGCCTTTGTCTGATTTCCGCTCTATTCTGGTTGGGACTATATCTGGAATAGCCGCCGCCTCTTCCAATCAAATAAAAATGGCTATCAAAGATAAGCAGTGGGATTTGAACAAGCCGATTCAAAGTAAGTTGATCGGTGAACCTGTGCTGATTTCGGGAACAACTTACAAGGTTTCCGAATCAGCGGTGGACAGCATAGACGAAATTTGGGATATGGATAGATTGTTAGACCCTTCAGAGTACACGACAGATCCCACGGGAACACCCGCAACATTCACATTGGATGTGGGTCCGGTAGGTATCTTGTCGGTTTCCTATACAGGCGGACCCGCCTCTACCGGACAACCCGTTCCACTGGCTGGGGGTGAAGTGTTTAATGTAACCCCTGTGCTGCTTTCCGCACCCTTGTTGAAATATCAAATCAACGACGGTCCAATAAAGTCAATAGTGCAGGTTAGGGACGGAGGCGTCCCTATAGTTCATACGGATACCCTGAATGACGGGACATTCATTTTAGGCTCTAAGCCGGTGGGCGCTGTTACGTGTGATTTCTTGGGCGCAACGAGTGACGGGGTATTGGTTGAAGGGGTGGGACGGCTTATTCGCTGGTACATCCTCAATCAAACGGACCTCACCACTGCCGATATCAATATGGACAGTCTTTCGGCTTTTGTGAACTTGTGTACTCAGCGAGTTCAGATGTATGTTAATTCCCGCAGGAACGTTTTGGATGTTCTGGACGAGTTGATTAGATCGGTAGGGAGCTTTTATACACCTGACCGTAACGGTAAAATGATCTTCGGAAGAATTGATAATCCTTCTGGAACACCCGTTTTAGAGATAACCGCAGACGATATTGTAGCTGGTAGTTTAAAGATTGCAAAACAATCAGTTCCGTGGCAAACTGCCCGCGTTGCATACGGCAGGAACTATACGCCACAAACATCAACTCACGGTGCGTTGACGGATTCAGAAAAGGCTCAGTATGCGCAGGCATGGAAATATGCAAAGCGCACCAATCCGAACATAAAGACAAGCCACCTGCTGGCAGCAGAACCGGACGCCAAACAAACGGCACTTGTAGACGCCGCAGAAGCCTATATAGAGGCGGATCGCCTCTTGGCCTTAAACGGGGTCGTTAGAACGACATACACGGCAGAATGCCTAATTTTGCCCCTTATATTGAATTTGGGGAATTTGGTCAAAATAACCCATCCTCGATATGGTCTTGCAAACGGGAAATTGGTCTACGTGGTAGGTATAAAAGAGTCAATAGTCAACCGGCGAATTACCTTAACGCTTTGGGGATAACCTGATATGGCAAACATGAGAATCTTACACACAAACGTCATAGACGCTGCCAGCAACCTCACTTCTACCCCAGCATGTGTGTCTACCATGCCTATAAGCAATATCAAAATGCCTGAACGTGGTAAGTTTGCAAGGATGGTGGGGGCTACCTCATGGACCGTCACCGGGGAAGTTATGGGGGCGATAGCTGGATTTAGTATTGTCGGCCACAACTTCACCGGGGGAGCTACTGTTAGATTGCGCCTTTATTCTGATATTGCCATGACCGCAGTGGTGTACGATTCTACGGCATTGGCTGTAGGTACTCCTCAAACGTGGGGCAATCCCGCAGCCTCCCCCAATGGAGGTTTGGCTTGGGGTGTTCTTCCTTGGATGGATACCGGTTTGTTACCGGGAACGCCTGAATATTTTACTATCTGGTTTGCTTCTGTCGGTAATGCGGCAGCTTTCAAACTGGAGGTAGTGGACGCCGGGAACGCAGACGGCTTTTTGCAGATGGGGCGTATTTACATGGGGTCTTATTGGTCCCCGCTTGTCAACGTAGCCTATGGGTTGAAAAAGGCGTGGAAGGAAGCATCTGTTTTGGCAAGAACGGACGGGGGTAGCTTACGCACAGAGGGTTATCTGCCTTACCGTTTCTTCAGTGCTAATTTTGCATATATGGCCGAATCTGACAGGGGTGCTTTTGATACCCTGTTACGAAAAATAGGCAAGCGTGTTGACGTGCTTGTCAGTTTCTATCCGGGGTTGGGGGGTGCGTTAGAGAGAGACTATACAGCAGCGGTCAAGTTTACCAATTTGCCGGACCTATCATCTGTCGCTGCTTCTTATTTTGACACTTCAGCAGAACTGGAGGAAATATAAATGCCCGCAGACTACGCCGCCTATAAGACCGTTTTAAATGACCCTGACTATGCGACTAAGATTAACGACTTCATGGACGTTGTAGAAACCAATATGAACGAGAAATTGGACACGGCGGATTTGACGTTCAAAGAGATCAAGCCGATAACGGCAGATTACACGGTGCTTGATACTGATTACACATTGGAAGTGGATGCTACCGTTGCGGCGGTTACGATAACACTGCCGGAGGCGACAACAAACGAAGGACGCATACTCGTGTTTATCCGTATAGATAGCACAGCCTATGCGGTGAACCTCGGAGCAATCACAACGCTGGACCTTCCCGGCGAGTGCATAACCTTACAATCCAATGGTACGACTTGGAAGAGGATAGCCTAATGGGAATAGATAGTCGCATACTTGTTACCGACTCCGTGGGCTTCGGACGTTACCTTTCCATCAGAACTTTTGATGACAGATTGACCATTACTGATGAAACCACCGGGCAGGTAATGACCCTATCACTTTCTACCACGGTGGAAGGTAAAAATAAAGGGGATCAAATGGCTGGTTCCGTCCCGTTAGAAACTACGTGGGGCGTGGGGGCAGCAGTGGTACAAGGTGCTGTAGAGGAGCTATCGGGGGAAATGGGGGCTTTGGGTAACATAGCATTCATTGTAAGCAGTCATGATCCTTTATGCCCTAACGCTTTCGCTTTGAATTCTTTGAGCGAGGGTATCCTGAGAAATACATCAACCGGTATTCCAGAAATAGCTGTTGCTGCTAACTTCCCCATCCTTAATCAAAGCACAACGGGGAATGCTAGTACAGCTACAAAACTCCAAACGGCAAGGAGCATCAATGGACAGGTATTTGACGGAACAGAAAACATAACCATTACTGCTGTTGCTTCTGATGTATCTGCTTGGGCGAAGTCGCCTACTAAGCCGACCTATACAGCAGCCGAAGTTAACGCGGTTTCTACTACTAGCCCGATTACAGTAAATGCAGCGGCTACGGACCTCACTACGGCTATTGCCCTTTTGAATCAGATACGTCAATTACTTATTGATAAAAGTTTAGCTCAATAAAGGAGATAATTTTATGGGAGATTTGGTTGCTGGGAGAGTCATAACTAAAGAAGTGGTTCTGTGGACCAGTCCGGAATTTCACGGTGCCAAAGCGCAGGAGGGTATTGATGATACTGCGGCAATTAATGCGGCTTTGTTGCTCGGGGCAGGCAAGCATGTGTTCTTCGGACACGGTAAAACATACTGGGTCAATGGCAGCTTGCTGAAGGTGTATCCGAACACCACACTGCACTTGCACGGAGCTACTATAAAAATGCTTCCGGGTAGCTACACAGCAGGGGCTTACTTCTTCGGTAACTCCACGCAGATAAGCTGGCCCTCGGAAGAGCCGGAAGTGGCTGATGTTAAGTTCTTTGGGGGTTTGTTGGACGGCAACATTGCCAACGTAACTACCACGAATGGCACGACCGGGATTCACGCCTACAGGGCAAAGGATTGGGTTATCGAGGATGTGACGATCAAGGATCTTGCCGGAGACATAGGTGTGGGTTATGGTGTTATCGGTTCTATGTCTAATGGAATCCGCATGAACCGCTGCAAAATCAGCAGAACGCCCCGTTCCAATGTTTATATATGGGAAACCAAAAACTTCGTAATTGACGGATGCACTTTTGAGGGTTCCCATTATCGCGACTGTGTATCCGCTGGCGGCAATATCCCGCTCCAGCTTCAATCGTCTACCTTCTCGATTACGAATAGCTGGATGAAGAATACCCTTTCTACCTCAACTCACGTAATTCGGTGCTCGGGTCCGTGTGAGGGTTTCTTGAGCAACGTAGACTTGATCGGCTACATAGCAGGTAATGGCGGAGGTAAGGGGGCAAAAGCCACTGTAACCGTAAGTAGTGGTGTCGTAACTACCATAACAGTTACTAATGGCGGGAGCGGATATGTCACAGCGCCTATGGTAAAAATCATCGGGGGCGGTACGGGAGCAACTGCAACAGCAACGATATCCGGTGGTGCTGTAACTGCGATCAATGTGACCGCAGGGGGTACTGGTTACAGCCTTGCGGAAGTTCAATTCATTTCCGGGGGTTCTGGAGCAATAGCAACTTCGGTAACATCAGGTGGTGCTATAACTGCGATCAATGTGACCGCTATAGGTTCTAAGTATGATAGTTCTCCCGAAGTTCGTATTTATGGTGGTGGTGGCAGAATTGCTACCGCTACAGCTTCAGTTGCAGACATGGTAAACACTATAGCCATAACAAACGGAGGTAGTGGCTATACTTCGGCTCCTGATATATCAATAACTGGTGGAAACGGCAGTGGGGCGACTGCCGTGGCGACAATCACAGATGGTATAGTCACCGGAATAACTATCACTGCCCGTGGCACCGGATACACCGCCGTACCTACCGTATCCTTCTCAGGGGGAGAGGGTACAGGAGCAGCGGCAACTGTTACCGTAGCTCGTGGTGTTTCTTCCATAGCTGTTACTGATGGAGGAAGCGGTTACACTGGTTCTCCTACAGTTTATATTGGGACGGGTACGGAAGGGATTTACATTACCAGCGAAGCTTTTCAGGATATCAAAGGCATCAACGTTCGGATCAATAACGCATACTACGGCATTTTGGTAGAGAGTAACATAAAGCGGAATGTTGAGTTTACCAATTTGTCTATTGGGGCTATGGAAGATTGCGTTAACGGGGTTCGTGTCAATGCCAATGGAACTACCATAAAGTTAAATGGCGGGACTATCAAAGCTCTCACAACCCCGCTGTATATAAACTTCACACCTTCTTATTCGGTCCAGGGGGTGGACCTTATCGGAGGCACTACTGCTTCTACTGTCAGTAGTCAGATAGGAGGCATGGCCAGATTTGTCGGTAACGGGGCAAACGGAAATACGAATACCGGAGGTTACTGTGTTCTGTTTGGTGGGGATGGGGAGCCTATCATTGTAGGCAATAGAACTGTAGGCAATACAGCCAACCTCATGCGGTGTATTACCTCGGCGATTGCCTACGGCAACAATTCGCTACAGGTGGACGGTGTTTTGAAGACCGGTATGCTAGCCAAGAAAGGAACGACCGCTGCTCGACCTACCCTAACCAGTTCGGATACTGGAGCTTTACATCTTGATACTACCTTAGCTGCTTCAGGAATGCCCATCTTCTGGACGGGTTCTCAATGGGTAACTGCATTAGGTAATACAGGGGAGCATGTATCCTCCTTGATACCTATCGGTTCCGCAGTATCCTTGACAAATAACGTAGCAACAAACGTAACTAGCGTTGTGCTTACGGCGGGGGAATGGGATGTTGAAGGTAACGTAAACTTATCGGCTAGTGGTGCAACTGTAACCGCTATGTCGGCGGGCGGGACTTCTACTTCATCCACCGTTCCCACTGACGGGTCGGAAGTATATGATGGGCAGCAATCGACAACTACAACTTTTAAAACTTCATTGGCTATCCCAAGAAAGAGGATTAGTCTTTCTGCGACAACTACGATCTACATGGTAGCAAAAGTAACTTTTTCCGCTGGTACTGTTGCGGCATTCGGTGCGATCATCGCACGACGTTCTCATCACGTAGCTTAAGGGGGTAGTTGCAATGAGTCTTGAAATCTGGAAAGTTGATACTAAACCCATTGTTTGTTCTGTAGGCGTTGCACTTGACGAACATCTCTTTACATTGACAGCAACCCATGCTACATTGCCCGACGAAATCGTTACGATAGAAGGTGAAATAACTGATAGCGAAAATGGTACGTTTCAGTTTCCAAGAAATGCAGAGACGTTTGAGGAAGGGACGTATAGCGCAACGATCAGCATTCAGCATCCGACAGGCAACGAGACTTCGGACCCCTTTTATATCAATGTAGGCGTGGCGTGAGGGCGATTGCATGACAACCCCGATTACAATTCATAGCACTCGTTATACGATAGCAATCCAACAAAGTCGCCCCTCCATTACAATTGATCCCCGCACAAGCGTTGTTGTGGTGGGCCTGAAAGGGGGATTGCCGGGACCGAGAGGGCTTCAGGGACCGCCGGGATTGGGTAGCGGTGGGGTTATAACCGCAGTAACTACAGCAACAGGAGAGCTTGTTGTTCCTCAGATAATAGATGGTGTTTTAGATTGGGTTATTTCCGGTTATAGTCAGGCTTCACCAGATATTTTTATTGCAGAAACGGGTGAATCACTACAAGCTTTTGTGACCAATGGGGATGAAGGACAAAAATTCATAGAATGGAGGGTGTTATGAGATTGAAGTTGTGTTTGATAGCTGTATTTATCGCCGTTGCTTTTTCTGTATACGGCGGAGTACCTGCCAGTACAGGTTTATTGACAGACTCCGGGAAGATTCAGGGTGTACCAGTAAGAAAACTTACCGTAGCCGACGATGGGAAAGTACCCACTTTCGTTAACTCTTCTAGTGCTATCAAATGGCGGGTTGTTGGTAGTGGATCGGTAGCAAGTCATGAAGCCAATTATGATCATCTGGACATACCCGGCTCCAGTGAGAAAGACGCGCTAGTAGGGACCAACGGTACACCGGGGGCGGCTAACCCCTTCGTGACAAATTCTGACCCGCGTATGACTGATTCTCGTGCGCCTATTGCACACAATCAAGCGGCAACCACCATAACTTCCGGTGTGTTGGATGGTGACAGGTTGCCCGTTATCTCCACTACAAAGAAGGGTTCAGTTCCTGCTACCGGTACGCCATCAGGAAAGTATTTGTATGATAACGGCACATGGGCTGATCTTTCACCTTCTTTTTCGTCTCTTACCGGCACACCTACTGATAACACTGCTTTAGGTGATGCTTTAGCAGGTAAGCTTGATGCTACAGGTAGTGGTGCTGGATTAACCGGTTTGACGCCTAGTCAAGTTGGAGCTGAACCCGCCGACGCCACCATCATAAAAGAGGCTGACATAGGCGTTACGGTCATGGCTCCCTCCGGCTCCCAGGCATCCACAACCGGGATCGGCGGGGATGTGGTGACAGCCCTCAGCCTCAAGGCCGACACGGCAGACCTCGGCACCGCAGCCTCAGCCGACATAGGCATCACGGCAGGAACGGTAGCGGCGGGGGATGATAGCAGGTTCGGGGTGGACTCGACAGCGAGATCGGCGGCTGTGGCGGCTCAGGCTACAGCTAATAGCGCGTTGCAGCCGGGGGGAGATGGGAGCGGGCTGACGGGGATCACGGTGGGGCAAGTGGGGGCTGCAAAAGCACTGACGGGAGTTGTGCAGTCCGCCGCGCTGTGCAACGGCTCAACGGACGACACGGCGACGATCCAGGCCGAAGCTAACGCAATTTCCTCTGGCTACGTCCAGTTGCCAGCAGGTAATTGCATCATTGGTACGTCAGCAACATTGACCCTTCCTGCCAAGGTGGGTTTAGTTGGGGCGGGCCGGTTCAGTACTGTGTTAGTGGGGAATCACGCCACGAGAGACTTGCTGGATGTAGTAGGGTCTGAATCCTATGTTAAGGATATCGGGTTTGATTCCCAAGTCACTCGCACAGGAGGCGCTTACGTCCTGCTGCGAGGTAAAGAGTCGTTTATAGAAAACTTTTTCATGGATCATGACTATTACGGCATCATCATGACGGGTAGCGTGAGCAGAATCAAGCATGGCCGGTTTCAGGACGGAGCGGCGGGCGGTATCCGAATCAGGTCTGAGGGGGGCGATAATTCACAGGGCATCGATGATGTGCTTATGGGGGCGCAGACTCCTGCTAACACCGCTGCGGCTGGCATCAGGGTGCGCAATTCCTCCGCTTTGATGATAACCAATACCAGCGTCATTCAGCAGGGGGTGGGTCTGCTGATCGATCCTACGTCGTCCTCGGAAAACGTATTCTCTCTGTACGCAGAAAACTGTTTCTTCGACAACGGTACAAACGGGATCAAACTAGCGCCCACCAGCACGGGCGGGGTTTACCGGTCCAGGTTCAGCAATGTATGGGCCAGTTCGAGCAGCGGCGACGGGGTGTTGCTTGATGCTACTGCTGGGACAATTAATGGTATTCACTTCACATCCCCGCACGCGCTACTGAACGGAGCCAATGGTGTAAAGTTAGTAGGGAACGTGAGCGGTGATGTTTCTGTACTTGGTGGTGAGATCGCCAGTAACACAACTGCTGGTGTCTCTATAGGGTCTGATATTGATAATGTAAACATAGTCGGGGCAACGATAGGTGCGGGTGCGGGTGGGCTTAATGGCAATGGCACTTATGCAGTGACAATTGCATCGGGGGTTTCCAACAACATCAATATCACCAACAACCAGATGATTGGGAATACATCTGGAACAATCCAAGACGCCAGCACCGGGACCAAAAACTTCCGGGATAACGCCGGGAGGACAACAGAGACTGTTTTAGGCGGGAACCAGATTACGGACGGCACATACAGTAAGTCATGGACGGACATTCTCACGGCTGATTCGGGCGGCGGTGGATCTGTTACCAGCGTCACCTCGGCTAATACAGATATATCTGTTGCGGACACGTCCACAACTCCTGTGCTAACCCTCAACAGTGGTACAGGGGCGAACCAAATAGTGAAACTTGACGGTGACGGCAAGCTCCCTGCTATCGACGGAAGCCAGTTAACCAATGTGTCAGGCACATTTACTGCTGGCGACGGTTTGAGTGAAAGCGGCGGTACTATCGCCGTGGATACCACCGTTGCCAGATTAACGGCAGGCGGGGCTTTGAATACGGTCACCACGGCCTACTCATATGGGTCGGAGTTAATCACCCCCACCGATTATACCTCTGGATGGACTGGAACGGGATGGTCTGGGTCTGGCGGGGTCATTACTGGCTCATCGACATCAGCAACGTATTCATACACCGGGGGCAGTTCGCCCACCATCGGCGCACGATACAAAATATCATTCACTTTAGCTAGCAGAACGGCCGGAGATGTAGCTATAGCCGCAGGCGGGAATACTATTTTCCCTACCACGTCGGCACTCGGCACGTACACCGCTGAAATTACGGTGTTGAATACTGACACCAACTCTGGAAAGTTGTTCCTGATCGGGTCCAGTTCATTCTCGGGGACTATCACCAACGTGAGCATGAAACTACTGACTACATTCGGCGATGTGACGGCTGGAAACGACGTCACATCGAATGGGAGACTAACTGCGTTTTCCACTGACCAAACACCCCAGCGCCAGGGTGTTCTTTTGTCAGGCAGGGGGTACGTTTCCGGCTCGCCCACGCAGACTCACGGTTTGCTTCAACTGTTGGGGTATAACGGGACCGGCAATAGGCAATGGTGGCTGCTAGATAGCACGCAAGTCGGGGCCGCGAACAAATACGCGGTTCGGTTCATCCTCGGTTTCCCCATGCCTATCATCGACGCCACATCAGCAGATGGCGCGACGGGTGGCAACCTTAACCTGGCAACCGGCGCAACATCGCATATAGGCATCGGTATGGGGGTCACAGATGCTCAATCCGTGGTAGGTGCTAAGCTTCACGTTAAAAACGGTGCTGCTGCTGAAATAGCCCAGATTGTGCAGGGTGCATCGTCTCAAAGCGCCAACCTCACGGAATGGCGCAATAGCAGTGCGGCTGTGCTTGCGTCAATATCGGCGGGTGGCGCAATTACAGCGGCCAGAGTCTTAAGCGCAGGCGGCACCGCCCCGACACTATCCAGTTGTGGGACAGGCAGCACCATCACCGGGAATGACAACGATGGGGCTATAGCACTGGGCGGCACTGGCGTGACTGCTTGCACGATAACAACAGGTTTCACGACCGTTTATGGATGCCAGGTGAACTCTAACGATAACTCGATAGGGGTGATTCGTGTGGTCCCGTCCACAAACACGGCACAATTCCTATTCACCTCTAGTTCCGCTGGATCGACGCTTTTCTATCACTGCGCAGGCATATAAGGAGCCAACATGACCAGACCACTCGTCATCCTCGCCCTGCTGCTCCCCCTCTCCGCTCATGCCGGGGATCTCCGCATAGTGAAATGTACTCAGGGGCTGTATGCGGTGCAGGAGTACGCCGCCGTCATAGATTGGAGCGACGGATGGGATACCCGCAAGATGATTTACGATTGGCGCACCCTTCCCGACGCCTCCGGCTGCTACCCTATGGATGCAGCACGGCAGATCAGAGACGACGAATCCGCATGGAGAAACCGACCACCCGCGCCTCAGGTAATTGAACCGGTGCAGGTCGTGGAATAGGAGGTAAGGAATGAAAATGAGCGCAAACGGGCTGAAGCTGCTGAAGGATTGGGAAGGGTGCGTGCTCAAGACATACCTTGACGCCGCAGGGCTGAAAACTATAGGTGTTGGCCACCTTCTCACCGAGACGGAGAAAAAAACAGGCTACATCAATATTGCTGGCAACAAGGTGGAGTACGCCCACGGCATCACGCTACAGCAGGCGCTCGACCTTCTGGCACAGGATGTAACTCCGGCAGAGGAAGCGGTCAACAAGGCCGTGACGGTCTCTATCTCGCAGAACCAGTTTGACACTCTGGTGTCCTTTGCGTTCAACGTGGGGTGCGGCGGGTTTCGATCCTCAACCGCCTTGAAGATGGTGAACCAGGGACGTTACGACGATGTGCCGGAGTGGTTGGCGAAGTGGAACCGGGCAGGCGGGAAAGTTTGCGATGGGTTGATTGTCCGGCGCAGGAACGAGATAAAACTTTGGGAGACGGCGTGAAATACCTTGCCCTCATCCTCGCCCTGCTCACCCTCCCCGCTTGCCACCCCTACGCCATCCCTGAGACGGTTGCCCTTGAGGGCGGGACCAGCGTTAGACATGAGGTAGACCAGCCGGCCGTGAAGCAGAACACGGCATTGGTCCGAGTGCTTTGGAGGCTGCGGTAAGGTTTGAATCAGGGAGGTAACATGGAAGATCACGACCGGATCAAGATGTTGCAGGACTACTGTTACTGCCCCTCCTACCGCTCTTCCGGCACTCACGGGGCGCATCCGAAGTGCCGGGAATGCCGATACAACCCGTCCGAATAGGAGGCACCATGGCTGAAAAGATCAAGTACCGCGAGGGCTACAAGTACGTTCTGCACGAGACCTACTCGGTCCAGACATCCATCCGGCCGCCGGCGGACATCGTCACCCCGTTCATCACCCTGACGGCGTCCGGGCTACTCATACTGCGGGCAGGGTACGCCAGCGACGGGCCGAGCGGCCCCACGATAGACACCAAGAACTTCATACGCGGGGCGTTCGGGCACGATGCCCTCTACCAACTCATGCGTATGCGGCTGCTCGATTGCGGCTGGCGACCGGCCGCCGACCAGGAACTGGACCGGTGGTGTAAAGAGGATGGGATGTGGGGGATACGCCGCTGGTGGGTCCTGCGCGGGGTGAGGTTCGGCGGGGAAGGATCGGCAGCGTGGCAAGAGGACGAAGTACTGGAGGCGCCGTGATATGAACTGCACCCCCTGCCAGGTCATGATGCTCCAGACCGGGGAGCTGCTGCAGGCTCTGCGCGCCGAGACACTGACTCCGGAGACCGCGCTCCTGGCGCGGCGCCTGGCGGGGGCGCTTCATGTCGCAGGTTTTCACGTAGTGGATCAGCAGACCCACGAACTGTTCGGAGAGCCGCAAGGCCGAGCGAGGCACAAGGAGCTGAAGTGAACTTCTACTGCAAGAAGAGACGTGAGACGTTGGAAGAGGCCTGCGCCGACTGCGAGGATTGCCCAGGGTCCGGGGTGGATCTGAAGCTGAACAGTTTCCGCAAACCAGCCATGCGGATCGAGGATGTGTTTGAAGTTCTTGGTGACATGGTGAAGTAATTGATGTAAGGTTCTTGCCAATTCTTTTAGGAGGGGCGGCGTGCTGACAAAAAGCGGCATATACCAGATTCGGAACACTGTGAACGGGAAGATCTATGTGGGGAGTTCCAAGCGCCTACAGACTCGGTGGGCGCAGCACAGGAACGAACTGACTAAGCGTAAGCACGGTAACAGGTATCTCCAAGCCGCCTGGTCCAGATACGGAGAGTCTTCATTCGTCTTTGAACCTCTGGTTATCTGCTCCTGCGAAGATTTACTCTTCTACGAACAGCGGTTTATCGACGGACTCAAGCCGGCGTACAATCTCAGCCCCTCCGCAGGGCGAAACTCAGGGCTTGTGTGGTCCGAAGCACAGAAAGAGGCGCTCCGTAAAATTAAGGCAGGTCAAGCCTGGGTGGCGAACATGAGCGCCTCCAAGACAGGCAGTACGCGGCCGGATACTGTCAAGCGGCAGATCAGCGTTAAGATGCAGGCTGTCGCCGCTGATCCTGAGTGGCGCGAAGCTATGGTAGCGCGGCAAACTGGGAGCCGGCGCACACAGGCCACCAGAGCACTGCAAAGCGAGATCAGGCGGAAGCACTACGAAGACCCAGCAAATAGGGTGATCCTGAGCAGGATTCAGTCGGCCCGAGAGGATCACACCCGTTTAGAGCTGGATGAGGCCAAACGTACTATCACAGAGTGGGCGGAGGTTACAGGCATCAGCATGTGGGCGATACGGCAGCGCTTAGACGCAGGCTGGAGCGTAGAGCAGGCGCTAACAAAGCCAAACCAGAAAGCGCTCATCGAGTACAACGGCGAGCGCAAGCTGCTTGCGGATTGGGCCAGGGAGTACGGGCTTAAACCTGAGACTCTTGCGCAGCGCATGAAGAAGTGGGACATGCACAAGGCGCTGACTACCCCGATCCGCGACTGGAGTAACAGGTAATGGCCGAAGGAATCAACTATACCCCGAGCCCCGTCATCCGGAAATTTATGCTCGACGATTCGTTCTTCCGGGTCGTCAAGGGACCTTACGGCTCAGGTAAGACAACCGGCTGCGTGATGGAGGCGCTGCGGCGCTGCATCCAGATGCCTCCATGCCCCGACGGGGTCCGCCGCAGCAGGTGGGTCTTCGCCAGGAACACGCGCAGCCAATTGACGGACACGTTGCTCCGGTCGGTGCTGGAGTTGTTGCCTCCGGGGATCGGGTCGTGGAGTGTGTCCAACTTCATTTACACTCTTAAATTCGGGGAAGTTCACGCCGAATGGCTCTTCAGAAGTCTTGACAGTCCTGAGGACATCCAGCGCCTCCTGAGCCTGCAACTTACCGGAATCTTTATAGAAGAGTGTCGTGAGATCCCTCTAACCTTGGTACTTGAGGCTCAAACCCGCCTCCGCCGATTCCCCAGAATCCAGGACGTGCCGGAGTACTGGAGTGGCATGATCTGCGCGACCAACCCCCCTGAGATAGATTCCGACTGGTACAAGCTGATGGAGCATTTGCCACAGAAAGAGGACGAGCCGACCACTGTAGTGCCGGCGGCCGTGTTCATGCAGCCGTCTGCGATGTCGCCGGAAGCGGAGAACCTGCAGTACCTACATAAAGACTACTACACCGACCTGATGAAGGGTAAGTCCCAGGACTGGATCGACACCAACATTCACAACCTCTACTCCAAGAGCCAGTTCGGGAAGCCAGTTTACGAACGATCCTTCCAGTACGACAAGCGCGTGCAGACAGACTTGCCAATTTACCAACACCTCCCCATTGTAGTCGGGATCGACGGCGCGCGGAATCCTGCCGCAGTGTTCATGCAACTCGGCCTCGACGGGCGCCTGCGGAAGTTGCGGGAAGCCACCGGTTTCGAGATGGGGTTTCGCACCTTCGTATCGACACTGATGCAGCCTATGATCTCGGCATACTTCAGCCATAACCCCTTGATTTTCGTGGGAGATCCGTCTTGGACGAGACAAAATGAAACCGACGACGGCAGTATTTATAAGCTCTTGAAGAAGCTGTACGTCACCGATAAGCCAGGGTCGGGGAACGTGGTTAAGCCCTCGGAGACCAACGATCCTGTGAAGCGCATTAACGCGCTCGACGAGCCTTTCCGAAACATGTGGCCTGACGGAGAGCCGGGGGTCATCTACGATAGGCGCTGCGCACTGCTCATAGAAGGCCTGCGCAGTAAATACCGCTATGTCAGGGTGAAGGGGGCCGAAGGGCGGTACAAAGACTCGCCCGATAAAGGCCACCGCTGCTCTCACGTAGTGGATGCAGACCAGTACGGCACCATGTTCATTTTGAGCAAGCGCTACAACGCTGCGGAGTACGTGCGGAGCACCTATGACCCAGCCACCCGCCGCACCACCCACCAGCGCACCGGCGACAGCTACGTAGGATATTAACGGAGGCCTCATGATCGTCCTGAACAACGAAAAACTGGAACAGCTCGGGCAGAAGCTCCGGGCCAGGTTCTCCACCTACGAGTCCGATCGGCGCCAGCTGGAGATCCAGTGGCTGAAAAACCTGCGCCAGTACAAGGCGGTCTACGACCCGGAGACGGCGAAGCAGCTGGAGGGGCGCTCCAAGGTCTACCCCAAGGACACCCACACCAAGATCGTAGGCTGGGTGGCGAAGCTGATGGAGATGATGTTCCCGGCGCAGGAGAAGAACTGGACCCTGCAGCCCACCCCCTTCCCCAACGTCGCCCTGGCCGATCTGGACAACATCATCAAGACCCTGACCGAGCAGCAGGCCGCGGTCGCCGCCGAGCAGGGGGTGCAGCCCGAGCCGCTCACCTCCGAGGCCATCGAGGAGGCGGTCAAGGAGTTCGCCAAGCAGCGCGCCGCGCGCATGGAGCTTGAGATGGAGGACCAGCTGGCCGACTCAAAGCTGGACTACCCCGAGCTCTGCAAGAAGGTGGCGCGCCGGGGCGGCATCTACGGTTTCGGCGTGGCCGAGGGTCCGCTGGTCTACACCACCAGCTCCCGGGAGTGGCAGCGCGACCCGTTGACCGGCGCCTATGCCGCAGTCTCCGAAGAGGTGAACCGCCCCTATTACGAGTCGCTCCAGGCCTGGGACGTCTACCCTGACCTCTCCGCGAAAAGCTGGGACGCGCAGGAAGGGCTCTTTGTCCGCAAGGTGATGCCCAAGCACTCCCTCTCCAAGCTGATCGATGACAAGAACTTCATCGGCGCCGAGATCACCAAGTACCTGTCCACCTCGCAGGGTGGGAATTACAAGCCTCGCAGCTACGAGACCGAGCTGAACGAGATCAAGCACATCAGCGAGAGCCAGCCCAACATGAGCCGGCAGTACGAGATCATCCGCTACTATGGCTTCATCGCGGCGCGCGACCTGGCCGAGATCGGGGTCTCGATCCCTGAGACGGCCATGGAGAAAGACATCCTGGCCGATGTCTGGCTCCTGGACAACGCCGTGATCAAGGCGGACACCGCCCCCTTCGGCGAGAAGGTCTCGGACATGTTCCACTCCTATATCCCCGAGGAGGACGAGGACGGCCCGCTCACAGGCACCGCCCGGGTCGAGGTACTGCGCGACAGCCAGCTGAAACTGTGCGCCATCGACCGCGCCACCATGGACAACATGGCGGCCACCGCGCAGTCCATCGTCGAGGTCAACGAGGATCTCCTACTCCCCGAGAGCCAGGGCCAGCGGATCTCCGGGGGCATGACCATCCGCCGCGGCGGCGAGGGGGCCGAGGCCAACTACCCGGCGGTCCGGACCTACGACATCCCCTCCCACATCCCCGAGCTCCTGGACCTGCGCAAGTCGGTGCTGGAGGTCTTCGACGTGGAGTCGAACCTGCCCTCCTGGCGCATGGGGAACGCGCAGCCCCTGGGCGAGGCCTTCCGGACCTCCAACAACATGAGCATGATGGCCTCCGGCGGCGACATGGTGACCAAGGACGACGTGCGCGCCTTCGACCGCTTCGTGAAAAGCCTGATCGGGTCGCTGGTGTCGTGGAACATGGAGTTCAACCCCAAGGAGGACATCAAGGGGGATTTCAGCGTGATGCCCAAAGGCATCCTGTCGCTGGTGGCCAAGGAGGTCCGAGGAGCCGCGCTGGCGCAACTGAAGACCACCCTCACCCCGCGCCAGATGGTGCTCATCAACGAGGACGAGTTCCTGATCGAGGAGTTCCTCTCCCGCGACCTGCCACGCCGGCTGGTGAAATCCGGCAAGGACGCACAGATGGCGCTGGATGCCTATGACCAGCAGCAGGCCGCAGCCGCTCAAGTCCAGCAGGATCAGGAGACCGCCAAGACCGAGAAGCTCAGAGGGGACGCGGCGAAGGCCGTCGCCTCGGCAGAGGAGACCGCAGCACTGGTCGAGTCCAAGGTCCAGGAGCTTTTTTCCAAGTATGTAGCCAACATGGCGAAAGCCAAAGGAGCCAAAGATGGAACCGCTCTACAGGCGTCAAAGCTTCTTCTCGACGCAACAAAACCTGAGGGGACGAAAGCTGGAGCTGGAAAAGCTTCTGCGCGAAAGGCTGCAAGCAAGTGACGTCTCCGACACCCTGTTCGAGTACCTGGCGGTGCGGCGCGAGCAGGTCCGGGACAAGCTGGGGAAGGAGGGGGGAGAGCGCGAGAAGGGCGAGGCGGTGACCTTGGGCGAATTACTTGAACTTTTTAAGTCCCAAGGTGCAGATTCCGCTTGACTTACTCACTGAGTAGGCAGTACACTCACCCGCAATAACTTTACAAGGTTACAATTACTCAATATCGGGAGGGTCAGGCGATGGCAGGGGGAGCTTCGGCACGCGAAGGACTGGAGACGTCGGTTTCGGAATTGCTCGAAGAGGATGCGTTCGCGGCGGCGTTCGACGAGGCGGTGAAGCCCGAGCCGGAAGCGAAGGCAGAGCCGGAAGCCAAAGCGGAACCTGAGGCCAAAGTCGACGAGCCGGAAGTGAAGGCGGAACCTGAGGCCAAAGCAGAGCCGGAAGCGAAAGTAGAGCCCCCCGCGAAAGTCGAACCCCCGCCGCCCGCAGCCTCCGCCGCCGAGATTGGAGAGGCGGTAGCCAAGGCCTTGAAGGCCGCCGAGCCCGCAAAGGCCGAGACCCCGGCAGCCGCCGAGGAAGACACCCCGGAAGTGAAGGCGGCGCTGGAGGACTTGGAGAAGAACTGGGGAACCCACGCGGTCGCAGTCAACGCGCTCCTTGAAAAGCAGGCCAAGAAACTGAAGGCCGAGTTCGCCGAGATCCTGAAGCCCATCCAGGCTCAGATCGCCCCGGTGGTGGCCGCCACCGCCGAGACGGCCCAGGCGCAGTTCAATGCGGCGCTGCTCGCGCAGCACGCCGACGCCTTCACCATCATCCCCGACGTGGAGAAGTGGATCGAGTCGCAGCCCGCCTACCTCCAGTCCGCCTACAACAAGGTGCTGGACGAGGGGAGCGCGGCAGATGTGGCCAAGTTCCTCACCGACTACAAGGCGTCGACCAGCAAGCAGGCACCCGCGGACGACTCCGCAGCCAAGGCAGCAGCCGAGAAGGCGGAGGCCGAGCGCCTCGCCAAGCTGGACAAAATGAAACAGCCGGCCACCACCAGGACCTCGGTCACCGCCGAACCGGACCCGCAGGATTTCGACGCAGCCTTCGAGGCAGGCGCAAAACTCGCAGCTCAACTGGCTGCCTAAAGAACCAGATTTTCAAACCCCCGCTCCGCCGGGGCATTTCAGTAACACCTTTGCGGGAGAACACCCGCCAGGAGGTAGCACATGGGCCTTAACGTATATGGCGACATTTCGCCGGTGGTCGCGGGGTATGTAAATCCCCAGTTCCTGATGAGAGCGCTCCCGTTTCTGGTACTGGAAAAGTACCTCGACATGAAACCGCTCCCGTCCAACGCCACCAAGACGGCCATCTTCAGGCGCTACGAGGCGCTGGCCAAGGCGCTCACCCCGCTGGTCGAGGGTGTCACTCCGCAGGGCAAGACCATGCAGAAGACCGACATCCAGGTCACCCTGCAGCAGTACGGCGACTTCGTCCAGCTCACCGACCAGATCGCCGACCTGCACACCGACCCGGTTCTGTCCGAGTACGTCACCATTACCGCCGAGCAGTGTGCCCAGACCCTGGAGACCCTGCGCTACAACGTGCTGAAGGCCGGGACCAACGTCTTCTACGCCAACGGCACCGCGAGGACCGACGTCAACACCGCGCCGACCCTGGCAATGCAGCGCAAGGTGACCCGCGCCTTCAAGCGCCAGAACGTGGGCTACATCACCTCCCAGACCGCCTCGACCCCCAACTATGGCACCGTCGCCGTGCGTGCCGGCTACGTTGCGCTGATCCACCCCGACCTGGAGAACGACGTGCGCGCCATGACCGGCTTCAAGGACGCCGTGGACTACGGCGCGAAGGTCTCGGTTGACACCTTCGAGATCGGCGCCGTCGAGGATGTGCGCTACATCCGCTCCACCATCTTCGAGTCCTTCCCGGACGGCGGGGGCAACAAGGGCGCCATGGTCTCGACCACCGGCGTCAAGGCCGACGTCTACCCGATCCTCTACCTGGGCGCCCACTGCGCCGCCTCGGTCCCGCTGAAAGGCAAGGGCGCGGTCACCGCCCCCATCGTGAGGAACCCGGGCACCATCAGCGACTCCGACAAGCTGGGGCAGCGCGGTCACGTGGGCTGGAAGGCCTACTTCGGCGCGATCATCCTGAACCAGCTCTTCATGGCAAGGCTGGAGTGCTCGGCCACCGAGCTGTAATCTGATGGGGGCGTGAACCGCCCCCTTCTTCAAATCACCATCAAAGGGGGCTATCATGCTCATTTCGCTAAACAGCATCGTTACCGCAGTCCAGCGCTTCCTGATCGGGACCCGCGCTTTCACCTCGGGGACTCTGGCCATCGGCACCACCAAGTCGAAGATCCAGACCACCACGATCATCAACTACTGCATCGACGGTATCATGTACGTCAAGGCGGCGACCGACGACCTGTTCGTCTTCACCGACGTGACGGTGCAGCCGATCTCGACCACCAGGTACTACCTGCTCTGCCTGGACGCCACGGGGACCGCATCCATCGTGACCGGCACCGCGACCACCCTCCCCGACGCTCCGGCCGGCACCTGCCCGGTGGGGTATGTGAAAGTGGTCACTTCCGGCGCGGGCACCTTCATCCCGGCCACCACGCTTCTGGACGCGGCCCAGGTCACCGAGACCTATGTCAACCTGTCCTGCGCCCCGGCGGGCGCGCTCGCTTAGCCGTCCGACTTCCTCCCGGACGCTGCCCCGCTCTCACGAGGAGCGGGGCTTTTTACGTATCTAAGAGGCGGAGGTAGCGCATGTACATGTCCAGGATGCTTGAAGTTGGGAAAGCGGTTAATGGCTTCGTCGTCGAATGCCGCTGCAAGATCAAGCCCGAGAAGAAGGCGGACCACAAGACCTTGTGTTGCGACTACCCCGGCTCCAGCGAGAAGCAGTACATCGCTAAGGACACCAAAGAGGTGGGGCTCCTGATCGAGAAGCTCATGCCGATGCTGGAAGAGGAGTACGACTCCGAGAAGGATTTCGACAAAGCGTTCGAGGCCGCGACCTCGGAGATGACGGAGGCAAAACATGGCTAAGCGCAAGACCAAAGCAGAGAAAGCGGCGGAAGCCCTTGAGACCTTCGCCATCGACCTCTTCGACGCCACCCCGGTCCAGATCAACGGCGTCCTGGTCACGCTCCCAAAAGGGAAGCAGGAAGTCTCGAAGCACATTTACAACGTCCTGAAGGACGCCAACCTCATCAAGTAAAAGGAGACCGTGATGGAAGGCCTGGATCTGAATCTCGACCTGAACCTGGGAGCCGAAGTCCCGCCGCAGAAACTTTACAATGGCAAGAGCGAGTACGCCCCGCCCTACTTCACCATCAACGTCCAGCATGTCGAACACATGCCCGAGTACGAGGTGGTGGGGGTGAACGGCGAGGTGATCCAGATCACCCGAGGCATCGACGTTCCCAACATCCCCGAGGCATTCATCAAGGTGCTGAAGAACTCCATCACCTCCAAGATGTTCACCAAGAAGAACCCCGACGGCTCCGAGGAGCACGAGTGGCGCCCGGTGGCGGCCATCCCCTACAGCGTCGTCGAAGGGCCGTACCATGAGAGGAAGGACGCATGACTAGAGCCGAGGTTCTTGCAGAACTGAGAGAGGTGCTAAACGATAAGGTCTCGCCCTACGGGTGGTCCGACAAGCGTCTGCTCCACTTCCTGTCCTTGGGGCAGGACCAGTTCTGCAAGGACACCGGTTTCTTCCGCGACGCCTCGACCTACAAGCTGACCACCGCGGCAGGCACCGCATCCTACGCGCTCTCGACCCGCATCATCGAGGTGCTGCGCGTTTCCATCAGCGGAGCACAACTGGAGAAGTTCTCCGGGCTGGCACCGACGACCGGCGAGGGGCAGCCCTATGCCTGGCAGACCGATCTGGAGCATGGCATGGTCACGCTCTACCCGACCCCGGACGCCGTTTACACCGTCGACCTCTACACCTGGCGCAAGAGCCGGATCGCCTTCAGCGCCTCGGGAGACTTCGACCTCCCCGACGACATGCACCTGGCGCCGGTCGAGTGGGCTGCCTTCCTCGCCTTTGGTGACCACGACCGCGAGCTGCAGGACCCAGTCAAGGCGGCCGACCACAAGGCGCGCTACAACAAGGTCTACGTGCCGGCCGGCAAGCAGGCTTTCCGCAGGCTCTGCCGAGGCCACGCCTCTTTCGCACCGAACCCCCTCTACCTGGTTTAAGGAGTACCCATGGCGACGACCACGGTTTTCACCTTCGGCGGCATGGACGACAAGCACGATCCGGCCAGCGTCGGTACGCCCGACAGCTCGCTCCGGGTCCAGGACCGCGCCTACACCGGCTGCACCGAGATCGTGAACGGTGACGTGGATGACGACGACAACATCTCGCGCCGGTCTGGCTACTCACTCCTGGCGGCCGGGAACGTCACCTCGGCCTGGGGCGACGGTGTCGACAACCTCTGCGTGGTGGGCGGGGCGCTGTACCGCTACTCGCAGGGGGCGCTCAACCTGATCGGGAATTCACCGAATCTGATTGACAGGGTGGATTTCGCTCGCGTGAACGACATCGTCGCGTTCAGCGACCCCTACACCATCGGCTATCTGAAAGACTCAGTCCCCTACGTCGTCAATGTCCCGACGCAGGATGTGGATCTCCTGGACCTTGAGACCTGGGTCAAGCTCACCTACCCCGCCGGCGCGGATGCGCCTGAGAGTAACCTGGAGGTCGACGCCTTCTCCATCGCCACGAGCCCCGGGCGCTGCCTGGAGTTCTTCAATGGCGCGCTCTACATGGCGCGCGAGATCGTCAATCCGACCGGCACGGCCTGGTTCGTGTTCTGCACCAAGACCTTCAACATGACCCGCGAGGACGTGCGCTTCAACGTGGTGGCGGGCTTCAAGGACGAGGTCACCATGATCCGAGGGGCGGACGACGGCATCTACGTCGGCACCACCGGCGGCGTCTATTTCCTCTCTGGCGACGGCATCAAGGGGAGCGCCTCCGGCGTGCGCGGTTTCGTCCAGCGAAAGATCCTGCCGTTCGGCGTGGTGCGCGGCTCCGACGTCGCGGTGCCCAAGACCGAGCAGAAAGGGAAGGACGCAGTCGCCTGGCTCTCGGAGAACGGGGTGTACCTGGGTTTCCCCGGGGGGCAGTATCTCGACCTGACCGCGGATCGGGTGACCGTCCTGACTGACCTGAGTCTCACCGCTGCGGCGCTGGTGCGCCAGGTGGGCGCCTCCTGGCAGTATCTGGTCTGCCACAACGGCCAGACCCTCGCGGTGAACCTGAAGACCGGTGCGCACAGCAGGTACACCAACTTCACCTTCGTTGCCTTCTTCGACCAGTACGGCGCCAACAGTTCCGGGGTGTCGGTCCTCGCCGGAGGCCTCGACGGCACCGCCGTGATCGACGCATCGTTCACCACCCCTGCTGCCGACTTCGGCCTGCCGCAGTTGAAGACCTGCTCGGACGCCTACCTGCACGCCCGCACCGACGGCGACCTGACCCTCGACCTTTACGTGGATGAGACCGAGGTGGCCACTGATCTCTCCTTCCGCGCCCCATACCATCCGGACGCAGGGCTCAGGCGTCTGAGGGTCAAACTTCCCCGAGGCGCCCGAGGCACCAACTGGCAGTTCAAAATCCGCAACGTGGACGGTTGCAGGTTCACCGCCCTGTCGCTCAAGGTGACCCCGGCGGCGTCGGCCAGATCTATCTAGGAGACACTCTATGGTTACCCGCACACTCCACAATGTCGGCGACCCGGTCAAGACACCGGATGGCGTAGTCAAGGCAGGTCTTGAGGTCACGTTCCAACTGGTGGACGCGGCGAACCGCCAGCCGGTCACACTGTTTGACGCAGCCGACGAGGGCGGTGAACTGATCGTAGGCGACATCATCACGGTGACCACCGACGAGGCGGGGCACTTCACCGTCGAGCTTTGGCCCAACAACCGCGGTGAGATCGCCACGCTCTACAAGGTGCGGCTCCCGGGCGGCGTCGCGGGCGGTCCCGCCAAGCCTTTCTACATCCGGGTCACCGAGGGGGAGGGGGACCTTACGCTCCTGGCAGCCAAGGCCGCCATGGAGGCGCTGCAGCCTCAGACCCTGTCGCTTTTCGATGCGCTCCTGGCGAGCATCCTGGAGGTGGTAGGGACAGCCACCGCGGTGGTCACCGAGACGGTGAACGGGCTTATGTCGTATGTGGACAAAGTGCGGCTGAACCTTTTATGGGGTGAGCGGATCTATGCTGGAGCGTACCTGACGCTGCAGGCGGCCGACGATGTCGCTGCAGCCACCGGGAAGACTCTACGCATCTCACAGGTCTGGGGGACTGTGCCCGCGACTCTGAATGCGCCTCTGGTTCAGATCGTCCCAGGCGGCAAGCTGGATGGCGCGGGGAGTACGGCGATTGCCGGAACCTTTGAGGGGTCGGCAGGCTGTATCGGGGTTGGCCAGACCGTCACAGGGCTGCGGTACGCTGAGCCCGAGTTCTGGAGCGTTGACGGGACTTCCGACCAAGTGGAGATCAACAAGGCGATACAGTCGCTGGCCGCGGGCGGGGTAGTGCAGGGCACGGGCAGACTCTATGTCGTAGACGGGAAAGTTGAGGCGAACAAGGACGATATCACCCTCAGGCGCCTAAGGATAAAGTTCAAAGACTACGCAGTCGCCGGGAATGACACATCGTTTACTGGCATTCAGGCGTCCGGCGACCGGATGTTGATTGAGGATTGCTATGTGGACGGCAACCGATACAACCAGAGCTGGGGCTACGAAACTGCCGGATGGGGTGGTGTGTTCGACTGGTCCAAAAACTCCAACTACGGGATAAGCGTATCGGGGGACGACTGTATCGTGAGGCGGAACTACGTCACCCGTGTGACCGCCAACAGCATGGGTGTGCCGACGCTCGGGTCCAACAACACCTTCGAGGATAACACAGGGACCGATGCTGGGAAGAAGGGTTTCTACGGCGGCAAAGTGTCAGGGATCACCATCAAGAATAACTGGTTCTACGAGAACAAGCACGATGCAGGTATAGGACTTAGGGCAGCGTCGAACGTAGTGATGGATGGAAACCACTGCTTCAAGAACTACTATGGTATCTACGTAGGCGAAACCTACCTAGATTTTGGAGGCTACAAGACAACAATCACCAATAACTTCTGCTACAACAACGGCGTGAACAACGTATTCATCGCCCAATACTGGGACGCCCCGGCAGGTTTTTACGAGGGGACCAACCCTACCCCGTCGCAGGCCGAGTGGGACGCTACCGGCCTCGATGACAATGCGGTGAAGCAGGACACCATCGTCTCCGGGAACCACCTCTGGCATACCCAGGCATCGGCAACCCGCGCCAACCTGACCGCTTACGCCGTCGGTGCGCTGGTCAAGTGGTCTACCGGGACCACGATCTGGGAGTGCACCACGGCGGGCACCACGGCTGCATCGGCACCCAGCATCGCTACTGGTGGTGTAGCAGGGCTGGCCAAGGTTATCGGCCAGTCGGTAACGGACGGCTCCGTCGTATGGATCATGCGCGGCCAGTCCAACATAAAATACAACCTGGAAATCTACAACGCCAAAACCACTGTTATAGCCGACAATATACTGGAGTGGGGTGGCATCTTGATGTTCAACGCTATGAACACCAATATCCACGACAACAAGTTTCTGGCCCGGTACGTTGACACCTGCAGCTACCAGATTCGGATGAGTGGGTACGCGTCGGAGGGCTCGCATCCGAACCATCTTCTCGTGGACGGGACCAGTATCAAGAACAACAGGTTCGAGTTGGCGAACGTCACCAACGCCATCTACATGGACCTTACGACCGACACCGAGATATCCGGCAACAAGTTCAAAGCGCTGTCGGGAGGAACTTATGAGGTCAGGATCAACGACGCAACCAGCGTGGCCAACACCGTCATCAACCAGCCGGCCGGGCGCATCCGGCTGAATGCGCAGACCTTCACCGCAGGTTACAGCAACGCACAGACTCTCGGCACGTCCACCACAGCGTTACGACCCGCGGCCCCCAAGACCGGCCAGATGCATTTCGACACCACCCTGAACAAGGCGATCACCTGGAACGGCACGGTCTGGAAAGACGGCGCCGGGTTCACGGCTTAAAGGAGACAGCATGGCGAACTTGAGGACAACGGACGCAGGCGGGCAGGACATTCTCGAAACCTACTTGCTGTCTGGGATGTTTTACATCGACCTCTTCACCGACTCGGGAGCGCTCCAAGATGGTCAGGTAATCCGAGAGTTGGCAGAGGGCGGGGGCTATGACGACGTAGACCTCGATATAATCAACTATACAGTAGGGCTTTCAGGCGGGGTCCCCACTGTAGAGTGGGACCCGGTGGTTTGGACTTTTACTGGCCCCCTGACCAACGCCGTGAACAAGACCATCAAGGGGTACTCGGTCTACCACAACGACATCATAATCTTCGAGCAACTGCTCCCAGGCTCCGGCTACACCCCGGTGAACAACGGGGACAAGCTCACCATCACACTCAAGTACAAGCTGGGCAACGTCCCCGGTGGGGGAGAGCCAGCCTAATGCTGCTGCGCCCCCTGACCGACTCAGTCGAGTTGGGGGCGGCTATCGCTTACGCCAAGGCCAGATACGAGGCCGTAGCCGGGGCGGTGCGCCCCAACGTTTTCGCCTCCCTCTACGAAGGCGCGACCGACAGGCTACTGGTGCGCATCGTCCTGGCGCTCACGCCTGAGTTCGACGTGGTTCAGATCCTGGACCTCACCCCGGAGCCGCAGGACTACATCTTCATCACCAACCATTGGGACAAGGTGACCGGCACCTTCGGCCCTATCTATTTCGACGACCCGGAAGACACGACCCCGCACACCCCCTCAAACCTAGTCATAGGTGACACCGGCACGGTCATCCTGGTCGGCGGGGCGTCCGGGAAGCCGGTCGTCATGACCTCGGCCAACACGGGGGTGTGCAGCGTCACCCCGTTCCTGGTGACCTACGAAGACCTGGTGGCGCAAGCGCCGACCTGGACAGACCCGAGCGTGCTGGACCAGATCGACCCCGCCATGTGGATCGGCGGCTTCACCGTCACGCTAAACGGCTACGGGCTGACCAGCTTCACCATAACCCAGGCCGGCAACGGGCGGTTTCTCCCAGCACCCGACGTCTACAGCGGCCCGTGGCTGTTCGCACAAGGTCAGGAAGGAGACCCCAACGGGGAGTTCACATCGACGGGAGGTGCCTGCACCGGCGGCAACGCGGTGTTCATGTTCGACGACGACCTCTACGCCGACACCTCCGGGGGCGCCTGTACCGGCGGGTCCGCGGTGTTCGTGCAGGAGGTCTCTGTCACATCGTCGAGAGGTGCCTGCACCGGGGGGTCGGCGGACTCGTTCGGCTCGTTCGACTTCAGCGCCTCGGGAGGTGCCTGTACGGGTGGGGAGGCGGACTCGTTCGGCTCGTTCGACTTCAGCGCCTCGGGAGGTGCCTGCACCGGGGGGTCGGCCGACGTCGCTACGCTGAACCTGGTGACCCCCAAACCCACCGTCCAGGCGAACCCCGCGGCCGCACTATTTCCCTTCGAGTTCAGCGACAACAGGATCTTCACCCTGACCGCCACACCGGCCCGTGCGGGCTCCACCATGACGTTCCGCATTGTCTCGCTCGGGACAAGCTGCCGGGTGAACCTGATCGGCTCCCCCGTGTTTTCGGGAGGTGTGTGGACCATCTCCGCCGAGTTCTTCTGGGACGGTGCGGGGGGCGGCGCCACCTCCTTCAGCTTCTCTGCCATCGAGACGGCGAACGGCGTCTCCGCCGAGTCGGTAGCCTCCCTGGTAACCATCACGGTCCAGGCACCTGTCGGTGCTCCTACGGCGGCCTCCTTCGAGATCTTCGTACCCTTCGCGCTCCGGAACTCCATCTACGAGCACCTGCGTGGCACCGCAGCCAGGACCGGCTCAGTGCTGGTGTACTATCTGGGTGCCCCGCCCGCAGGGCTGACCCCTGCGGTCACAGGGGATGTGCTCACCACTGCGTTCTCCGACACCTGGCACGCCACCTATCAGTTGACCTACTACGTCGTGGAGACCATGGACGGCATTTCCAAGACCTCGAATACTGCCACGATCACCATCACCATAGCCAAGCCTGTGATGCCCACCCCCAGCTTCACTGTGACGGTGCCTAGTCATAGTGGAGTGGGTGGGCAGCCCTGGCGGATCGGTGAAGCGATGGAGTTTACCTACACCGGCCCCAGCCTGGCCGCCGACGGGACACCACTCACCCTGCTCTGGGCCATCATGACCCAGCCGGGTCCCAACATGGCGTACCTGAGTAACACCGATCAGCTCGGCACCTCCTTCGTCCCCATAGACGCCGGGGTCTACGTGATCAGCGCCACCATCTCGGACCAGTACGACCAGTCCGCGGCGGTGACCACGACACAGACCTGCGCCCAGAGCGTCGAGCCCCCCACGTTGAAGCTGCCGATGCAGGTATCGGCACCGTTCGTCGCTCGACTTTATCTCACCCTGGAGCTGGACGGATACATCGAGCGCAAGCGCGACGGGGTGCTGACTTTCCAGCTGATCGGCTACTCGGAGAACTGCCTTATCGAGTTCGACCACGGGCTGCACAATGGGGTGCTCTCGACATATCTGGTTTTCGGCTCGGCCGCGACCGCCTTCCCCGCCAGCCACTGGGTCGCTTTCACAGCCACCGAAACGGCGGACGGGGTCGCCGCGGTCTCGACGCTGATCATAGGCTACATCACGATCCAGGCGGACACGTCTGCGCTGTCGATGTCATTCGCCTCCGGCACGCTGTCCTGGGCCGGGGGGAAACCGCCCTACATGCTGCTGGTCGCCGGAGGCCTCACCGGGACTCCGTCGGGGCTATCCAGCCTCCTCGGCAGTTGGACGCAGGCCAAGTCCGTGACTGTTCCTGTGGTGAGCGGGTTCTGCGACTCGGCACCCTCCAGCGCTTTCGTCGTCAAGGACTCCAGCTCTCCGGCCAAGACGGCGAGCATAGCGGTATCAGCCTGCGGTGTGCCTGTCTGCACACCGGTCAGTACCCTGTCTATCGTGCCTGACGGCTATAACTCGTACCGGGTAACAGGTGGGAGCAAGTCATACACCGCAACCATCACCGGGAAGACCAACGGTATCTCGGTCAGCAGCCTGAGCTACGCGACCTATTGGAAGCTGTTCATAAGCGGCAGTTCGGGGTGCTACTGCACGGGCGCCGGGGTAACCGTGCAGGACTCGGCAGGCGCCTCGGTTTCCGCGACTTTCACAGCACCCCACATCACCTTGGCTATCTGCACGCAGGGGTGCCTGGACACACCGCCTCCGCCTCCACCACCGTCCTGGCAATACATCTGGCAGGGGGACTGCCAGATAGCAGCCGACCGGCTGGTCTACATGACCAACGCCCCCGGAGGGACGGAGTTGACCATGATATCCCCCGGCTGGGGTATCTACACCTACGGCGACTACCGGATCAAGATAGCCTATTTCGGACTTGAAGCGGCCGTGGGTCACACCTTCGGCGATGTCGAAGAATTCCTCATGCTGAACTACGGTATGTACTCCCCCTACTCATGGTTCAACATCGCGGCATGGGAGAACTATTTCGAGACCTTGACGGTGTCGGGGGTCGAATATGGGGCGCTCCACGTGGCATGGGTGATGAAAAGAATATGATCGAGAAAAACCACATAATGTCCGGGCCCGGGCCGGAGCGCAGAGATCGAGGACTGGGTGACGCCGTGGCGCGGGTAATCGAGGTGGTGCATCTGGACGTCGTGGCTCACGCCTATACCGACCTGACCGGGCACGACTGCGGCTGCGGAGCACGGCGCGAAGCCTTAAACCGATTCGGAGAGAAAGTCAAGGAAAACCTTGCGTCTTTGCGCCGGTTAAGGTAAGCTTCTCGCCAATCATTTTCAGGGGGTGAGCGATGACCACGTTCAACGCGCTAGATCAAGTAGGCATCATGAACGCATACGTGGACCATCTGCAGGATGCCGCCGACGCAGCCATCGCCAGGCTCACTGACCAGGCCACCACCTGGACCATGACCACCCTGAGTGCTGTGGCCAACCTGAGCATCGCCGCAGTGGCCACCGCCGACGGCACCAAGCCTTCGCTTGTCGTCCCGACCCTCCCGACCCTGTCCGCGGCGACCTTCGATGCCTTCGCCCCCAGTCTGCCGGCCGCCCCCACACTCTCCGGAGCCACCACGGCAATGTGGAGTGAGACCTTCTGGACCAACCTGAAGGGGAAGCTTTCGGCCTTCACCGACACCATCCTGGGGTCGGACGACATCGATGTGGTGGTGACCAAGCTCACCGTCGAGACATCCAAGATGCAGGTGGCGCTCTACGCCAGGGACTACGAGCGGCGCACCCAGGTGCTGCGCGATCTCTACTCGGCCGCCGACGCGACCACCGGCGCCGCGGGCTTCACCTACCCCAACTCCATGACCTCGGCACTCAAGCTGGACGCGCAGCAGAAGTTCCAGTTCGACATGTCGCAGACCGCGTGGGACCTGATCACCACCATCTTCGACTGGGCCAAGAGCAACTGGCAGTTCTCCGCGCAGCAGCAGGTCGCGGCGCACAATGCCGACGTCGACTTCAACACTCGCTACCTGGGGGTCACGGTGCAGGTCTATCAGGCTCAGGTCGCAGCCCTGGTCGACAAGTACAAGGCGGAGGTGGCGGCGGAGGTGGCAGAAGCTTCCGCACGGATCGCCGAGTACACCGCCAAGGTCAACACCGAGCTGGACAAGCACCGGGTCACCAATGAGATCAGGATCAAGGAGGCGGGCTTCGACCTGGAGGTGGACAAGGCGAACGCTCAGATCGCCCTGGACGACGTGAAGAACCGGATCGACGACTTCAAGGCCCGGGTCGGTAACTTCCTGGACACCGCCAGGGCGAACATGGAGATCCTGGACTCCAACGCCAAGAACCGTATCGAAGCGGCCAAGGCGGCGGCGCAGGCCACGGCGTCCATGGCGACCGCCGCAGCGAACATCACCGTCAACACTGCGGGGGCTTAAAGGAGATACTATGGCTGAGACCGCCAGATTCAACCCCAAGACCTATTTCGAGACCGACCCGCAGAAGCTGGGCGACACCACGACTCTCTCCGGTGCCTTGGGCGGGCTTCTGAAAGCCGGGACCAACCTAGTCGGCAACGTCGGGGTGCGGGGCTATAACACCGTCGGCAAGGCGTTCACCTCGACCACCACCTTCGCGGAGCGCAACGCCGCCTTCCCCGCGGCGAACGTGAGGCGCTACCAGCCCCAGGGGGTGGCCCCAGTCACACCCGTCGCAGCACCCGCTCCGGCCGCGCGGCCCGACTTCCCTGCGCACCTGGAGCGTGACATCTTGGCCAGGGATAGGGCCTCCGCCCCTGCTACCCCTCAGACGGCACGCCCCTCGCTACGTCGAGCCGTCGCGGCTCCGGCGGGGCGACCCGTCCCGATGACCACCCCTACGGTGACTTTCTCCGCAGAAGCACCGGAGGCCCAGGCACCTGACCGCGGCTATATCGAGTCGGGCGGGACCCGGTACTACATCCCAGGGAGTCAGGCTTACGACGGCGTGGGTGCTACCGGCCCCGCGCAGGTCGAGACCACCCCCTCTTTCCGCAAGCGGGCAGGGGACGTAGGCTACACCGGCAGTCAGGATGAGTGGGAGGACGACCAGGCGGCAAGCAAGATCAACAGCCGACCTTTCGGCTTCAAGATGGCTGCGGCGCAGCTGGCCCTCCGGCAGCAGGGCGAGACCGAGGAGAACAACCTGCGGACCAACGCTGTGAGCCGGCAGAACGCCGACACCCTGCAGGGCCACTACCGCACCACCGATCGCAGGACTACCGCCCTCCTCCCAGGGGAGGTCGAGGCGCAGGGGGCATCGCTTAGGAAGTCGGCGGCGGATGCCGAGAACCAGGAGCTGGTGAACGAGTGGTATCCCAAGGTGACCCAGTCCGGGCTGGACCAGTCTGAGGCATTGCAAGGGTACTACCGCCAGACCGGCAACGCCGCTGAGGCGAAGGTGGGCACCGACTTGACCCTGGAGAAGCAGGCGCTTGTGAACGAGCAGCGCCAGCGCGAACTGGAGGCGAAGAATAATTCCCCCATAGTCAAGGCCGACGCCGCCCTGGCCGAAGCCGTGGCACCCACCGTGGGTCTTCTCCCCAGCGAGGTCTCGGCAGCCATGCGCACCGGCTATCGCACTCCGCAGAAAGAGAAGAAGCCCAGACTCTTCGGCCTCCTGCGGGGCCAGAGCGCGGGGATGGTGAACGCGCAGGGTGAAGTCTACGACCCGACGGCACCGGCAGGCTACACCCCGACCGGCACCTTCACCCCTGAGGGCAAGCCGATCTACAAAGACGCACAGGGTAAGAAATTCGTTCAATAAAAGGAGAGGCCGTGGCCCTGACTCCGTACGAAGGTGAAGAACTCGCAGCCCCCAAGCTGACCCCCTATGCCGGACCCGAGGCCGCTCCTGCTGCTCCCCCCTCCCGGCTGCGCCGCTTCGTCGCCGACCCCCTGATCTCCGCGACCAAGGGAGCGATCGGTCTGCCTGAGGCGGCGGTCGGTGTGGCAGACATCGTGACGGGCGGGTACGCGGGTAAGGCAGCGGAGGCGGTAGGTTTCAGGCCGAAACAGGCCAAGGAGTATCTGGACACCCTCTACTCCCCCGAGCAGCAGCAGGCAAACGCCGAGGTGGCGGCGGCCGAGGGTTTCATGCCGACGGTCAGGGCGTCTCTCCGCAACCCCTCCACCATCGCCCACACCGTCATCGAGTCGGCACCATCCATGCTGGGTGGCGCAGGGGTGGCTCGTGGCTTGATAAAAGCCGGGGTCCCGACCTTGGCCGCAGCGGCCGCAGGGGAGGGGGTGGTCTCCGCAGGGTCCACCGCCGAGCAGGTCAGGCAGGAGACCGGGGATCTTTCGGGGTTGAAGAAACCCCTCCTCGCAGCAGGCAGCGGCGCCCTTACCGGGGTTCTCAGCGTAGCCGGAGGCCGACTCGCCAAACGTTTCGGCATCACCGACATCGACGTGGCTCTGGCCGGCGGGGAGAAAGTTGCCAAGAAAGGCATGGCGAAAGCCGTCGCCGGGGGGGTGGCCTCCGAGGGTCTCCTCGAAGAGATGCCGCAGTCCGCCCAGGAGACAGCAGCGCAGAACCTTGCCACCGGCAAGCCCGCAGGGCAGGGTGTGGCCAAATCGGCGGCCATCGGGGCTCTCACCGGCGGCGTCATGGGTGGTGGCACCTCGGCAGCTTTCAACCTGGCGGCCAAGGCTGCAGGGGTAGGCAAGGTCCAGGAAGACCTGAAGGCTCTGGAGACCGCGGCACCCGAGGTGCAGAAGGCTGAGGTCGAGGCACTGGCGGCGCAAGTCCACTCCGACGACCCCGTAGCGGCCACCACCATGCAGGCGCAGACCTTGGACAAGCTGGACGCGGGAGAGACGATCCTCCCCGAGCCCGAGAAACCCGCGACGCCGGAGACGACACGGGCCGAGATCCTTGAGAGCCTGGCCGAGTCGGTCGCCTCAGGGGGCGAGCTGAACCCGCTTGAGGTCCAGGAGAAGAAGGTCCTGGAGTCGCTGAAGGTCGCGCCGACCGAGCCGGTCACCATGCAGGGGGGCTCCAAGCCTGGCGTGGCGATCCCCGCACCGACCGAGAACGTCGCCGAGAAGCGGGCGCAGGACTGGCTGAAAGCCGGTCGGGTCGTGGTGAAAGAGGGGAAGACCCCGGACGCCGAGGTCGCAGCCCTTCTGGACGACATGGGCTACACCCTCACGCAGGGGGAGCGCTTGGACCGTATCGAGGGCGGGACGGTGAAGAGGCGGGAGTGGAGGGTAGAACCTAAGCA
>Ga0209728_1000471_pt1 | contig 32847 bp, 62 predicted proteins | sample RifGroD1_FD_183997 | JGI IMG/M metagenome (GOLD analysis project Ga0209728, IMG submission 183997) | Groundwater microbial communities from Rifle, Colorado, USA - Groundwater D1 (SPAdes) (version 2) | ecosystem: Environmental > Aquatic > Deep subsurface > Groundwater | place: Rifle, Colorado... | reverse complement strand
GATATGTTGGTTATTGACTTAGTAGTAGGGGAGTATAATGTATAAATATTTCCGTCATTATAAATAAGTTTCCCACTATATGTATGTAAATTCTTACTTATTGTTTTGTTTATTTTATTCATATGTATATTCCTTCTTTCTTTTTATTTTATTTTATATTTATTTTAACTAAGTAATTAATATATGTAATAATTGTAAAACTTCATTCCAATCAAACCTTTATTTCTCCTTTACTAAAATTTATTTTTTATCATTAAATCAATCAAATTAGCGACAAAAAATCATCAAACATAAACTTACACATGAATTTTAAATTTAACCTAAAATATCTTCAATTCTTACTAACAAAAACATTAATAAACTATTGTTATTATTGTATTTATAAGCATTTTTAATATTTTATAAAATCAAATCGCTTACAAATCCTTAATCTATAAGGGTTTTGACGCATTTTATAAAACTATGTATTTTATATATTGAGGTACGGAATTCAATCAAAAAAATTATGTATTAAACTTTACTATTATTTTTACCTTCTTTCAATTTTAATTTATTTTCTTTTAATTGTTCTAGTTTTCCTTTGATTTGTAATTTAACACATTCATGTAGTACATCTATACTCTTTTCATCACAGATATAAATACTTTCTGAATCACCTTCACACAATAAATTTAATTTTAAACCTTTTGATTCTAATTGTGGTACAATATTATTACTTGTTTGCGTAGAAGGGAAGAAAATACTTAGTTTGCTTTTATCATATCTGTATATTTCTATATTATATTTTCCCTTCAGATAAATATTATTTTTCTTTGTGTGTTTATCTATGATTGTTTTTTGTGATAGTATGTCTTTCTCATAGAATAGGGTATAAATACCTAAATATTTTTGCAAATAGGGTGGACACCTCCTTTCTTTATTGATTTTTTGTTGCTTTTGATTTGCTTTTAAGATAGATTGCTTGTTTAAATTTATTATGTATTTGTTTATTGACTAATTGAATTATAGCATAGAAGTAGGGTATAAGTCAATAATTATTTTTATATTCTGTTAAATATTTAATAATTTTTATTACTTAATCTTTTCTCTGCAATATCACAATAATCCTTATTCATCTCAAATCCTATATGATCAAAACCTAATTCTTGACAAGCAATAAATGTTGTACCTGAACCTTCAAATGGATCTAAACATATACCATCAGGAGGAGTAACCAATGTAACTAAATACTTAATTAATTGTTTAGGTTTTACTGTAGGGTGAGAATTCCCTTCACCACGTTCTTTTTTATTTGCTTTAGCACAATACTTAAAATTAATAACTTCATAATCACTATCATCATAATTACATTGTTTGAAGAATCTACTTCCTCCACCTATGTCATCTCTTGATATTAATTTTCCTCTCCTTAATGGAGGAACACCTTGACCATTTGTTGCAATTCCTGTTTCTGCAATTCCTGTTTCTGCAATTCCATTTGCTTTACCAGATGGACGAATACCACTTTGTAAATCTAATATTTTACCTGCATATTCATCCATAATTATATTTGCAGGAAATCTACCTTGATTGTCAGGTTTATTTGCATTGTCAGGATTATAATTATCTCCTAATCCAGTTAGTGAAGGTCTACCATTTGGTTTTGATTTATAATCTCCATTTAATTCTACTCTACAATCATCAATATTAATTCCACCAATGTTCCATTTTAGAACATTATCCACTATAGTTTTTTCACTTAGAGGTTTTCTTGCTACTATAATAGGTTCATGTGCTGGCTTTAAATTAGTACCATATCCAGACCATTTTTTTGCTTCATCTGATGAAGGAATAGATATTTCGCAAGATTCACTTCTTGGTTTTGTAGTGTTTAAATTACCAGAGTATCCTTCACCATCACTCAATTCATAAGTTTTTGGTCTAATAATTTCTCTTTCTGCTCCAAATTTTTTATCAATTTGTTTACTTATATCTTGTGATTTGGGAAAACCTTGTGAAAAAATCCAGTCAATTTGATCTCTAATTTCAAATCCTGCTAATCTTAAACTTATACACATTAAATCATATGTACGTGTACTAGCAAAACATAATAAATATCCTCCTGGTTTTAATACTCTATATGCCTCTTTCCATATAGAAGGATTGGGAACAAATGAGTCCCAATCTTTTCCCATAAATCCTTTAGAATTATGTATGTATTCTTTATTATTTAACCAATTAGTTAAAACTTCTACTATATTTGGTTCTTTAGATAATCCATAAGGTGGGTCTGTGACGATAGATGATATTGAATTATCTGGTAGTAGTTTCATACCTTCTTTACAGTCTTGGTTGTATATTTTGTTTATTTGTAGCAATAGGGGAGTCCTCCTTTTTATATTTGGTTTATTTATATTATTATTCTATTAAAAATATTATTCATCATCTTCCCAATCTTCTTCATCTTCAAATTCTTCAATATCACCAATATATCTACTACGAATATATGAATCTTCAAACAAATCATACATAAATTTACTAATTCCCATATCTCTATTCCCATAAAATCTAGTAGACGATAAAAATAGCTGATTTTCCGCACGAGTCATACCAACATATAATAATCTCCGTTCTTCTGCTTCATTGTCTGATTTAGCATGAGGTAATAATCCATCATTAACTCCTGCTACAAATACAATAGGATACTCTAATCCCTTACTTTTGTGGCAGGTCATTACTTTCACTTTATCTTCACTATCTGAATCTTTAGAAAATCCTAATAAATTATCTACATCTTCAAGAAATTTATCAATATTATTATATTTATTTGCTAAAACAACTAAAATATCTAAATTATCAATTTTTTCACTTCTAATATTACTCTCAGTATCTTCTTTTGATATGTATTTATCATAATCCAAATCTTTTCTGATAATATTTATTAAATCTCCAACTTTATATTTCTTTTTTCTTTTAATATTTAAGATAATATCATGTATTTCATTAATACCTTTTTTATATCTCCATTCATTACTTCTAGGAAATAAAAGCATACTAGCAAATAATGATTTATTATATTTCTGTGAATATGTAGTAACTTCATTTAAAAATACAGCACCTAAATACCTATTAGGCGAATTATATATTTGTTTAAATGCTTCATCATTATTAATATCTTTAACTAGTCTAAGATAGGAAATAATATCTTTAATCTCTTTCTGCTCATAAAAAAGTGTGCTTCCTATAATTTCGTAAGGTATATTATTCTTATATAATCCTCTTTCAATTGCTTGTATCTGATAATTTGTTCTGGTTAAAATAGCAAAATCAGAAAATTTACTATTACTATCTGAATTCTTTATTTCTAATATTTTATTAGCAATTCCTTCAGATTCACTAACTTCATCTGTAAAATAAGAAAACTCTGGTGATTTAAATTTAGGTTTATGTGCAATAGATTCATAATAATATTTATGTGTAGTTTCTTTTGTGCCTTTAACTAACTTATTAGATAATTCAACAATATCTTGAGAACTTCTATAATTAGTATTAAGAGGAATGATGGTTGTATCAATCCAATCCTTATGAAAATCAATGAGGTAGTTATTGTTCGCACCTCTGAATTCGTAAATATTCTGCAAAGGATCACCCACTACAAAAACATTATTATGCTTCTTTCCTAATAATCTAAGAATCTCATATTGTGCCACATTCACATCCTGTTTTTCGTCTACTGCTATAAACCTATATCTATCTTGATATTTTTCTCTTGTTAAATCATTATTTGCTAATAATTTATATGTATGAAGTAGCATATCATCAAAATCCATTACTTTTTCACTTTTCTTCATTTCTTCATATTTTTGATATATCTCTTGCATGATACTCAACTTATATGGCATGAATTTAGTTTCCATAACTTCATCATTATAATCTAATAAATTATTTTTCTGATAAGATATAAATGATAAAATATCATTAGTTTCTACTTCACTTTCTTTTCTTTCAATACCTAAAATTTTAACCACAATATTATTTATAAACTGTTTCTGTTGCCATGATTTAATTTTATTATTAAAATAATTGTATCTACATTCCTTAAGAATGCTATTTCCGAGGGCATGGAAAGTGTTAATGGTAATAAATTCCACTTTACTTTCATCAACTAAATTAATTAATCTATTTAACATATTTTCTTTTGCTTTTACACTAAAAGTAATAGCAAGAATATTTCTTGGATCAACATTATATGTATTAATAAGATTTGCTATTCTATTGGTTAAAACTCCTGTCTTTCCTGAGCCTCCAGAAGCTAGTACACAACAATTTCCTTCATAATGATTTATTGCTTTTAATTGATTTTCATTGAAATTCAAAATTAATTATCCTCCTTTATTATTTATATTTATATTATTTAATTTTCTTCCATAAACTCTTCATCAAAATCAATAATTAATTTATACCTATATTGTTTTCTTTTTATTCTAAATCTTCCATCTTCAATAGTATATCCTAAAGTATCTTTCATAAAATTAATTACTTTATTAAAAGTTATATGACTTTTATACTCATTAAGAATATTACATTCAATTGCTTTATTTGTAATTTCTTGTCTATCTTCATCTTTATATATTTGATATTTTTTAATATCAACAGAAGAATTTGGTTTAATCCATTTAGATTTCATATATTCAATAAAATTATTAATATTAAGTGATTCTGATTCTACTAATTGTTTAATTGAGTTATAAATATTATAATTATCATTAAAATTAATTTTATTTAAATATTCTTGTTCTTTAGTAATTAATTCTTTTTTGCCTTTAACTAATTCTAATACACTAAAATTAAAAGCAAATAAACCGTATATATTAAAATCTTCTTGAAGTTTTGAATTTTTATGTATACCTTTAAATAATCCATCAAGATGTGTATACCATCTTAAAATTATATTTATACTACGTCCTATATAAATTTTACCATTAATATTATTTTTAATTTGATATATACCAGATATTTTACTAATTTTAAACCCCAAATAATATTACCTCCATTTTATATTATATTTCTCTTGTAACCGATTGATAAGTTACTTTATCTTCATCAAATTCTATTACAAGCTTATATGTATATTGTTTTCTCTTAATTTTTATTCTACTACTTTCGATATTATATCCTAAACTATTTTCCATCAAATCAACTACTTTATTAAATGTAATTTTAGAAGCACAAAGATTAAGTAATTTACAATCTATAACCATATTTATTATTTCATCTTTATCATCTTTTTTATAAATTTTATATTTATCTAAATCCTCCTTTTCTGTTATATTACTAGGCACTAACCATTTAGAATTTATAAAATTTATAAATTTCTTTTCTTGTGAACCTAAAATAAATTTAATAGTTTTATAAATATCATGTTTGATTAAATGTGATATACTATCAAACCAAGATGTACTATTTTTATTTCTCATAAAATCCTTAAATGCATTTCTACATTTACTTAAATATGAATCAGTATCATAATTATCACTACGAATATATGTATGTGCTACAATTAAATTATCAATATTGAATCTACATCTACCCATAAATTGTGTTATATGTAATTCATCAGTAAAACAACATATTACATTTCTAACTCCACTTTCTTCTCTAAGATTAACACCTTCTCTTAATGTACTTGTGGTTATTAAGACATCTAATTTCTTTTCTATTTCATCTTCATCAATAAATGTTTCTGGTAAACTTTCATTATCAATTATATAATCACGTAATTTAGACATTTCTTCAGTAAAATATTTTTTATTACTTTTACTAACTAATATACATGAATTTGGAATTTTACTTTTTAATTTAATACAATCTTCTACTGAATAGCACATGATTATCGTTCTACCTTCAATTTGATTAGTCGTTATTATATAAGGAATGGTATCAAAATCAGTACAATGCAATTGTTTTGCTTTATAATTAATCAATATTTCAGAATTAATTTGCTTCACAGTTACACCCCATTCTTTCTGATAGTAAAAAATAATATTAGGTGTTGCAGTCATTCCTAGTATAATTTTATTGCCAATATAAAGAGTATCTCTTATCCAAACCTTAAGCATTTCTATGTCTTTTATAAATTTATCACTGAATAAAGAATGACATTCATCAAAAATAATTAATTTTACTTTATTTAATGTTTCAAGTCCTTCTGAATTTTTATGTATTAATATATTAATAATCTTATCATAAGTCATTATTTGTATTCCTTTTTTCTCTAATAATTTAGCATTATCATATAATCCATTCCAATGATTTATATAAATAAGATTATACATATCATACTTAGAAATTCGTTCTGATTTAGACTGTTGATCTACTATTAATGATCTAGATGTTACAAATAATATTTCTGAATATTTAATGTTAGGAAAGTATTTATTTAATTCATTAGCTACATAATAAGTTTTTCCCGTACCTGTTCCTGAAGATATAAGATTAAAATTCTTTTTATCTACATCCATATTATCAATTTCATCTGATATAAATTTTATAAAAATTCCTCCTTTAATTTTTAATACTAAGGGTGCAAAAATCGGATATTCGATTATAGAAGAATCTAATATTGCACCACATAAATTATATTTACATTATATAAATAAAAATTAATCACATAATAATTCACAATAACCTCCTATTTATATTATCGTACAATTATAATAATACTTTATACCTATTTGAAAAATATTTATATTTATTTTCTCATTACATTCACCATTTAAATCCATTAATCATCCATAAAAAGAATAAAGCAACCATTGCACCAATCAAATTTCCCACCTCCTTTTAATAATATATTATTTATTAAATATAAATATATTTTACTTATTCATATTATACACAATATAAAAATAAATGTCAACACTTATTTATATTATTATTCTATAAATAAATAAAAACAATAAAAATTTATATTCAGGAGTGGGGCGTTTTTTGCCCCAACGACTGAAATTTGTTTGGAACGCTTTTCTCCAAACAAATTGTTGTCTGCAAGACTATAATTATAATATTTATACTTTTTCTGTTCACATTATACTGAATATTAACACAGAAGTCAATAGAATAATAAAATAAATATATCACATATCACACGTTTGATTAATTTTAATTTATTTACCCAATACTATACTCCCTAATTTTCTCTTCAATACTTTCCATTCTAGCATGAACATAACGATCCGTAGTTAAAATGCTACTATGTCCAGCTTGATTCTGTACTTCTTTTGGAGTTAATATACCTTTCTCAATCATTGTACTACAAAAATTATGCCTTAAATCATGAGGTTTAACCTTACATTCATTAATAGAATAAAAATCAAAAATAGCATTAATACTTTCTTTCCTTAATTTATTTCCTCTCTCAGATAAAAATAAATATTCAGAATCAGCATATTTACTTTTTGCTCTATCAATTAAATATAAATTAATTACTTCTTGTGCTCTCTTAGTTAATGCTACTTTACGTTCTTTATTACCTTTACCTTTAAAAATTAATCTTTTATTATCAATAATATGTGATAACATCATATTACAGCATTCTTCTCTTCTAATACCTGTATTTGCCATAAGATAAATAATTGCTATATTTCTAGTTCTAAATAAACAATATTTATTATTTACATTTTGCAAAAACTCTAATACTGTTTTCTCAGATATATTTGTAGGATTTCCACTATCTTGTATGCGAATGAAATCCTGTTTGTATACGAATATCTCATCAATCAAATTTTCAGACAATAAATATTCATTATATTGTTTAAGAGAAGATAACTTCCTATTAAATGAAGTAGATGCTAAATTAGATATATGTGCTTTATAATATTGAACATTGTTGCGTGTTACTGATGAGTAGAGTGAGAAGTATTGATTTAAATCAGATAAATAAGAATTTATTGTATTGATTGATTTAGATAGAAGTGTTAAATGTTGTTTGTAATTAGATAAATATTGATTGTGGTTAATAAGGATTATATTATTGATATTGATTGTCATAGTTAATCTCTCCTTTAAATTTATATAATTTATAATTTATTTTATAGTTTATGCTTGTTGCTGAATATATATTACCATAAATAATTATTGTAGTCAATAGGAATATAAAAATAAAAATAATATGTAATAAAAATGATTGAGTAAATAAAATATACATAAATTAACAATAATAAATATATTCTAAACTATTAAATCTATAAATATACTTGAATATAAAAAGTTTAAGACGATTCTACCGACCATTGTTAAGACTAAAGTTAAGACGATTATTAAAACTATAAAAAGGAGGGTAGAAAAATGAGAATATCTTTTAAGTTAAATAGAGAATATGATACAGAATTGATAAAACAATTAGAGAAATTCAAATGTAATAATAATCTATCACAAATTATTAGAAAAATATTAAGAGATAATTTAGTCAATAGGAAAAATGAAATTGAAGATGTATTTGCTGAAGATACTAACACTAACGATATTAATAATACTAATAATGATACACCTGCATCCAATACGGATAATGTTGAAGTTAGGAATATTAACAGAAAAGCAGAAATTAATAATACTAATGTTAATACTAATACAGACAATAAATCTAAAACTATTAAATGGAATATTCCAAAATAAATAAACAATTTATAAGGAGGAGTTATAAATGATAAATGAAAAAGGAAGAGTATAAACAATTTTGTGAATTTACAAGTAATCAATTAAATGAGTTAGATATTAATAATGACATAAATATTGAAGAAAAATATGATAAAGTTATGGATGCTTGTTTTGCATTATTAGGTATTTGTGAATCTTTTATTGAGATTATGCCGGATGATATTTTGGAAAATATTAAAGCAAGTTGGGAGAAATAATATGGATATTATTAATTCTAGTATATCATTAGATATGTTAATCATATTAGGATTATCAATTATTAATTGGATAGTTGATAGTATTATAATAGAAGAAAAACAGAATTATATAAAATTGATTATAACAATAATAGGATTAATATTTATATTATATATGACAATTAAACTATTAATAAGTGTATCTAAAATTTTTCCAGGAGGTATGAATTAATGAGAATATTATATTTATTGTTAATTTGTTTGCTACACCCCCTACCTTGCTATGCTTCGCCTTTAGGAGATATTGCTAATCAATTTTTTTCTGGTGACGGTGAAGGATCATTTTTAATTAAATTAATGTTACTTGCAGTAGTAGGATGGATATTAGAGAATTTAGCATCAATGTTTAATAATAATAGATTAGCAGGATATATTAAATTAGGTACAATAATGATAGCAATAATTATGATGACATCCAAAGCAATTAGTGTATTGAAAAATGTTACAGCATTAATTTATATTGATTAAGAGGTGAAATAAATGTGGTTGGTAAATATAATGTTTACAATTTTAGTAGGATTTATTGTAATTATTATATGTAAAGCAGTAAATAATAGGAATTTAGCAACTATGGCATGGATTATGATGATATTTAGTATAGTTAATATATTTTTAGGTACATTTTCACCTGTTTTGAAGTATGCAGAGGTAAAAAATAAAGAATTACAAGAATATGTAGAAAAATATAATAAAGTAGATAATGTTAAAGATAATGTAAAAGATACTATTGTTAAAGAGTTGAAAGATAAAGAGAAATCATTATGGCAAACATTAACTGAATTTCCTTTAGATAATGATAAATAGCAAGTTAGAGGAGGTAATATTATGCCAACAGTTATTATGAATAGTAAAATTATTGTTTCTGGAGTAATTACTATGTTATTATTAGTTAGTGGTATTAGTAATAGTTTAAGTATAATGTTTAGTGGTAGTAAGAATCATGCAGAAATAGTTAATTATGTAGATGGTGTATTTTATGGAAATTATATTATTGAATAGGAGAAGGTACTAGGGAGAGGTGTTATGAAGATTGGAATATGTTAAGGTACGCCCCATATAGTTAACTGATAATATAGCTATTTAAATATATTATTAATTAATTAATATTTATATAAATGTTAATATTTACAAGTATATAATTTAATTTTAAGGTTATGATAATTATAGTTGTAAAAGGGAGGTATAAATATTGGAAGGATTATTGAAATTTAGTGCAATAGTATGTATGTGTACATTTACTTATATAGGAAAAGTGATTATGGGAATTGAATCAAATGAAAATAATATGATTTATAATTATATAGGGATTTTAAGTATTGTAATAGGAATGTTTAGTAGTGGTGTGTTGGGTTATTTAGGGAATAAGATAAGTGAAGATTAAGTAGAAATTAGGGTATAATTTTAAGACCTCCTCCTATATAAATAGAATGTAAATAGAATGTAAATAGAGTTTAATTTAATCCTCTTTATGGAGATTATTTTTTTTGATTATGCTACATATTATAAAAATATAAAAATAAATATAGTATAAATATAATTATTGTGGGTAAATTAATATTAATAAAGTATTTCCTATGGATTAAAATGGGAATATGTATATTAATGATTATGAAGGATATGATGATTTATTAGGTAAGGCTGTGAGAGATGTGGAGAGTAAGGATAAATGGATTAGATGTTGGAAATGTGGATTGGAGTGGAGAGTTGAGAAATAGGATTTGATGAATATTAATATAAAAAATTTACCAAAGGTGAAAAAACAATGAATCTCTATAAATCATTGTTAAATAAGCGTTTAAAGCATATAGCATGGAAAGAGTGTTATAAATATAGAGAATACACTTTATCCGAGGGATGTGGTTATAAGTGTTGTGTGGTAAGGAATTGATGGTGATTTGGTTTAAGTTAAGTTTGGTAAATTTTTAGGTTATTATTTTAAAAACATAATTAATAATTAAATATAATAAATTATAAACAAAAAATCAAAATTGTTTATATAGTTAAAAATCTAACCAACGTATCCAAATTAGGTTTAGTTATATTGGTTGGGTTTTGTAAAAGTGGTATAAATATAGATAGTATAAGAGATATAAGTAATTTAGGAAAAGTAGTGTTGATATATTTTATATAAATTTATTAATAAAAATATTATTCGATGTTTATGAAATTTTTGGTTTAATTTTGGTTTATATTTTAGAAAATTATTTGCATATTTAAGGTGTGATTATGGTGTTATGAGTATGTGATTAAGATAAAATTAAAGTGTAAGGAATGATTGAAATTGTTAGATTTGTGGTATAATGAAGGAGAGTAAAAGAGAGTGAAAATATAGTATAATATAGTGAAAATTATTGGGTGTTTGTTGAGTATTTATTGATTAAAAATTTAAAATATATGATGTGAGAGTGGTGTTAATATGATGTGGTTATTATATGGAAATAGTTATTATTTTTAAAGTTGTACGATTGATTAGCGATAGTAATAGAAGTAGTCGGAATTCGTTTTTAAATTTTGTGTTGGAGTTGAATAGATGTGGTACGATTACGCTATTCCGTTATTCCGTAATTTGTAAACCATGCCCCCCGGTCTATCTAAAAATACAATACACGTTCCCAGCCGTACCCTTGCGACACTATACAAGACCGGAATATCCAACCAACAATACCCAATATGTCCACCTGGGATGGATACGAACAAAAAATAAATATACAGAATCTAAGAAACCTTTATATAATGCGGGTTTTAGCTATATGTCTAGTTTACATAAGATTTATTATCGGAACTTAAGTGTTCGGTGGAAAATATTTGGAGAATGAATAGGTAAAATTAGAAAGTTGAAAAAATCTCTCATACAACGCTCAAATAAGGGGCGTTAAATTAATCTCAGGTATAATATGACCTGTGAAATTGAAATAGGGTGTATTCCGGTGATTATATCTTAATATCGTTATAAATTTTCTATAGAATATCTAATTAAAAATATCCGGTGACAGCTATGTATTACCCAGCCAGCCAACAAACCAAACACATATAAAACCTACACAATATTAAAATAAAAATTTACCCATTGTTCCACGGGGGAACATTTTACTGTCAAGTAAAAAGCCTTGACACCATCGTTTATTATAACATGGAAAATTTTGGTGAACTATTAGATAGGAATCATTCTTATTTAGGAATGATTCCTATCTAGTAAATATTCTTAACAAATAATTTTTCTTATTTATCACAACCAACAAAAGTTAACACACTTAACCATATTCACATTATGAATATAAATTATATAAATATAAAATTGTACCAGTGTACTAGCATTGTAATACACTAACATATCAACACTTCATACACATTATTAACTTTGCCACCTCTGATAAATATTTAGTTCGCCAATACAATGATAAAATAATAATTCCTCAATTGTTCCTCATGGAACATATTCCAACTCCTCATATCAACTATTCCAAAATTTCATATATAATTATCCCATATTTATCCACTATATACCCTATACCGTATCAAATCCAAATAATCAAAAAACCTATATATAATCAGTGGTACAATCTCATATTATCATTAAACACTACAAGGTATACTATAAAATATACAGAATAATAATATAATAATTGGCATAGATATTGCATATTATATAAGTAGGTACATATATTTAAAACGAATAAAGGAGGAACTAAACATGATGCATCATGAATTTTGCCAACTAACAGCTCTAGCAATACCATACGAGCAATACATAAACCAAATTGAACCTCTCTATATGAATTCACCACTTCAAAAGCAAGAATTTTGCAAAAACTGGGTAGAGCAACATAACGATAACATTAACAATCTTAAAACTATCAAAAAAGACATTATAGTTGATATTAAGCAAATTATTTCTTTCCGTAAAGTAAACTACTCCAATATTGTTTTTGCACATTGCCGGACTGGTTATGATGAATATGATACTGAGATTGGTAATCATGTATGGCAGGGAGATACTGACGAACAATTTGAAGCAAGAGAAAAATACTTCTCAAATATTGAAATTAAATACAAAACTAAATGGGGACTAAAACAAGCAGGGTTAATATAACCTGCTTTTTCTTTTTGTCTAAATCATATAAACAACCATAAAATAATAATCCCTATAAATTATCTAAAATCTATATACAGTTAGCACCTATTATGTTATACTTATCTCACGGCAAATTAAAATAAATTTTAGGAGGTTTTTATTAATGGCAAAAGGTGAAATAAATGTAAATGCTTGCTATGATGCAATAGTTGAAATACTTAAAAATGATGAAGAATACAAGGAAAAAACTGGTAACTGGATAAGTACAGAAGAATTACATAAATTATGTAGGAAAAGAGTAAAAGGTTTAAGGGAAATAGAATTTTATTCAGCCCTAGAGCTTGAAAACGATGAATTTTCACCAGAAGTTGAAAAATACCTAAAACGAATAAGATGGATTTAAAAGAGGTCAAAAAACCTCTTTTTATTTTGCCATATTACCATAAAAATACTTACACAAACTTACACATAACAACACAATATTATACACCTTCCCACCCAAAATAACACCACAAAAGTATTGTTTTGTTAAGATAATTTATGTTGACATATTGGCTCATATAGTATAATATATTAAACAGAACATAAAAATAATTTAATAAGGAGTTGTTACGAATGAAATTAATTTTAACTCACTGTGATAAAGGTAATCTTGGCGGGATGGTTTTAAATGAAATAGGCAGGTTTACAACCGATGTACCCGACGACATATTAAATTATCATATTGATTTATATAATAGGTTAACAGGAGAAAAATTAACAAATGAATATTGTAGAAAACATATTATAGAGGGTTAAAAACCTCTATTTTTTTATTTTCCTTCCATCCTCACTTTAAATGTTCCACGTGGAACACAATCAAAAAATAAATCCCACAACAAATTAGCTCCAAACTATAGACAACCAACGGCTAATTTGATATAATGTATTTGTTAGATTTTATATTTAATTATCTATAACCATTTATAAAGGAGTTGAAAACAATGAATATATTAAAATTATGTTATAATCTCTCAGTAAAATATTTAACAGAATATCTCCCAAATATTCCAGAACTAAAAATAACTAATGCCATAACTTACAATGGCAGAGCCTACAAAAGTATTAAAACTAATATAGTACATACTATAGCACTATCTAAGCATAATTTATATATTTCTCCTGGTTTTATCGAGGAAGAAGATGTAAATAATATTATTGAAACAATTTGCCATGAATTAGCACACGTACTACATTTTGATCATAGTAAGAAGCATGAAGAATTAACAGAATCATTTTATAAGATAGTTAACCTTTGTTTAAAAATAGATGATATTGATTTATTAGCTTGCTAAGAAAATTATCTTACAATAACACACAACACCTTTCCTATACTACCCAACATAACAAGATATAGAAAAGGTAAAATAAAAAGGAGGTCATAATAATGACTAACATAGAATTAACACAAAAAGCCAAACAATTGAAACAAAAAATGCATACCTTTAGAACACCCAAAGCCACGATAAAAGAAATTATCCTTCTAATCCAATGTAAAGAAAAGGAAAATTATGAACAAATGTATAATACAAAATTATATAATAAACACTCCGGCGAATATTGCCAATACTTAGAATTAATTTAACCTACTAAATGTAGGTTATTTTTTTTGTTATTTCTCTATAACAGTTTAACAGCATCCGTACAGTCAATAACAATCAACTATATTTTAACCCTATCACCTCAAAAACAACCTTACACAACCCCCATTAACCCATATAAAATCCTTTTCACCTGTCATTATACCTTAAAATCCTAGAATCAGCTCATATATTGATTATTGGATAAAGTTATATATAAATAAGGCGGTTTTTCTTTTTGCTCAGACCAATTGACACAATAACAATATAATGATATACTATTTTATAACTTAATAACAATACATATAAGGAGGCCGATAACATGATCATTAATATCACACTAACCGAGGATCAAAAAGCCGAAGCAGCCAGGGAATTAAGCCTAACCTCATTGCTCAATATTGTATTAGCTAAAACAATGGTAAATGAGGATACAATGGAAATAGCTAGTAAAATCCATGAGTATCTAAAAAATGAAGGTAGGAAGGAGATAGAGCAGGAGCAACAAGAAGTAATAACACCTGCTGAACCAACCAGGAAACATATAAATCATTTAGATTTACTTAACAAATATCCTCAAACTAAGAAAACTAGATACAATAAAAGTATTAAAACCCAATGTGGTGACAAAGTAAAGTTCAAATCTGGTAAACTAGGAGACAATGAAACATATACCGGAATCATTGAAAAGAAGGAGACAGATAGTTATGCAGGGTGCTTGATGTATACCATTGCAGAGGAAAATAACAAGCACTATATAAGCAATTCAGAGATATTAGAAGTGATTAAATAGTCCCAGTTAGGGGCTTTTCTTTTTGTTTAATATTCTATAACAAATAACCCTATAGCAATTCCAATATAATCACTCATAAACCTCATACCATCAACACAAAAAACCATACACAATCAAAAAATAAATATTGACATTTAACAATAACATATGGTATACTATAGACAACCAACGATACAATTATATAATAAAATTTATAGAAAGGAGATGTGGATCTGTAAGTGTTGTAGGTTGGAAGGTAATATATTAATTAAATAATTAAAGGGAGGAAAATTAGTTTGCAGGATAAACTATTTGAATTAGTCAAGAATAATTTATATGTTGGTCTAATAGTAAAGAATTATAAATTAATGTGTCATTTATTGCAACAAGAACAAAAGATAAGCGGTCAAGGTAAAAATTATCAATTTGATCAATGGAAACAATATTTTAATTGGGAAAAATAAGGAAATAAATTTATTATTACTGAAATATACGAGGAGCCAATACTTAAACCAGATATAAAAGGAAACAGTATTTATAATGTATACATAGAAAAACTTATTCTTGATTTATTGGTTCAGAAATATCAGTCTGACGATGAATTTAATAAAAGGATATACCTGAGCAGGGATCAAATGTTAGAATCACTTAATATGGTAAATAGAAATTATCATTTCATTAAATATAATGCCAATGATACGGCAAATTTTATAAAAGTAGATAGTGCCAATATTAAGGAATTCTATGACATTAATAATCGAAATTTTAACGATGCAGTTGAAAGAGCCTTGAAAAGATTAAGCAGTAAATTTCTTGTCAATTGGCAATTAGTGCAAACAGTGGCAGTAAACACAGAAAAAGAAGAAGAAGAAGAAATATATAATTGGAAAAAGGAAGAATTTGTACCTAAAGAAATACATAGAGATGCAACAACAGAGGAAAGGGAATTAATAATATTATATGAATCAATAGTAGCCGAGGAAATGGGTTTTGATAAGAAACAAAATATATTTCTATGCGGTAAATGGTTAGAATTTACTAGAAATGTATGCAATAGATTACAGGAGAACGGGACAAATATACTTTATTATTATAAAAGTTATGATATAGTATTTCATAAAAAAGTTATACAGGAATTAGATAAAATTAATCAATATTTATTAATATCAGAGGAAAGAAAGGATACTAAGAATACTTTAAATAATGTTGTTGTCGAGCAAATAGAAAAGAATACTAAAACTAGACATGATAAAGCAAAAGATAAACTTCCACCAGTATTAGGTCAGCGAAGGGTAAACAAATGGGATTATGAGCAATTAGAATTAGTAAGGCGATCTGACAATAATTATATTCCAGAAACTAATAAAATAATAGATACAGTTATTAATCATAAAACTAAATTATTAGTTGATGCTATTATTAAATATAATAGGAAACAACCAGAAAAATTAGATAAGTAAGTGAATAGAATGTAAAAATAAAACTTGATAGTGAACACAAAGATAGACTATTATATTATTATGTATATTCACTATCAAGTTTTATAATTTTTTTCTTTTCATTATTTAATATAGAATCATACTGTTCCGCTTACGCGGTCTTTTCAGCTTCCTTTTTATGCTATACGCATAAAAAACGCTGAATCAATATTTATAATTTGTTTTATTCCTCTTTTCCTCATATTCTATTGTAATATTAAAATAAATTTAGTATAATTTATCTATACTTATACTAAGTAAACTTAACAAAATATATAACCAAATAGGAGGTCACACCAATGGAACAAATTAAACAATCAGAATTATACAAATTAACCTACATACAATTTTGTAACCATTTCCTAGCAACAAATAAATATAGCAAAGCATACAAAGCCAAACCCGAAATATGGGAAAGTAAGAAAAAGGATTTGCTACAAGATTGGATTAATATACTATATGAACGTGCAGAGTTCGGAAGTATACCCGAAAAGGTTATTCGTTCATACGTTAACTTATTCGGTGAAAAAGTCACCAGAAGAATGTTTAGAGGAATATTAGAGAAGGGACTTTATGAGTGGGAGCAAACACAAATTAAGAAAATATACAGAGATTCGGAACTAACAAATATTAGGCAAATAGTTTATTAACCTTCTTATTGTAGAAGGTTTTTTATTTTATCCTATTGTAATCATAAAATAAATATGTTACAATATCCTTAGTTATTATTTTAGTATTCTAGTATTAAAAAGGAAGTGACCACATTGACCCTCACACATCACGCAAAACAACGGATGCAGCAACGTCAAATAACCCTCCAGGACATCTACACAGCAGTCAAATGTGGCACTCCTGAACCACAAAAAGAAGGTAGAACAAAGTATATTTTAGATAGTATTTATGTTATATTAGACAGTAACAATAAGGTTGTAACTTGTTGTTTTACAAGGCAATACGATAAGTATATACATAAATTTGCTAAACTCAATAAAATAGGTTATTATGCAGCTATTAAACAATTAAGGAGGTCACAAATTGTTAGCTAAATATAAAAATATTATTATTCTTACTATGTCATTTAATCCTGATAGAGTAACCGGAACAATTGCCGGGGTAGAATTTAAATCCGATATTTTGACAGATAATAACAACCAGCAGTATATTATTGTTAATTGTAATAAATATTACCTTAGTCAATTTAAGGTAATATAAAATGGATAATATTAACTTGATAACAACTATAATATATTTATATCTCATGTTATCAAGTTTTATTTTGCGGAACTATCGAATAATTGAATTATTTAACCCTTTAACTTAATGTAAATATAATTAATTATAGAAAGGAGCGATCACCTTGTCCCAAACTACTTTAATTTCCCTATTCATTGCCGGTAAAATAACTGAGCTACAATTCAGAAAATTATTAACAAAAGTAAAAAATAAATAATACATATATCAGCTTGACAATGTTAAAATATTAGTGTAGTATATAGATTAATTAATAAATTTAGGAGGTATTTTGAATGATTAAATTTGAAGAATTAAAAAATTTGTTACAAGCTAAAATTGACAAAGCAGAGAAACCTTTCAAGGAAGGAAATAAAACACCTAACCAATATCAACAAGGCCACATTGACGGATTAAAGAAAGCATTAAATATAATAATTGTAAAATATTTATAGACCCTGCAAAGGGTTTTTATTTTACTATTCTATAAATTTTCTCACCTCTAACCTTTCAACCTCTTCACAGAATCCCCTACAAGGCCGATAAAAATTAAATCAAGTGTTATTATACCTGTATATGCTGTATGGGGCTGTCAGAGGGGTTAGAATTGATTTTAGGTAAATATGTGACAGGATTTAAACTGAAACTGATTAAAATTAACTTAAAGAATCAAAAAATAATAATAAAAAATGTTATTGACATATCAATTTAGTCCATGTTATAATAAATCATGTTCAAAACGGAAACGAAATATCAATCATCAAGCTACTAGGTGAGGCGTTCCCTAGAATTGTTTTAAATGTCACTTGTCACTTTTCTATTAGTCACAATGTTCCTAAACTATATTATTTGCAAGAATACCCATGATTTACATTAATTCAGTATTACCGTAACAATTCATTAACACCAAGCAACAACATACTATTAAAAGTGTTTCCTCTGGAACACAACCATATTCACACCAATACATATAATTTGTTGCTAGTGTCATTATAAGGACACGATAAACCAGCTTATAAAAGGTATGCTAAACCTTAACAAACAGCAACACAAGCAAAAGACCATTGCAAGAACATATTATTAATATGGCGATGGCATGGAACAAAGCGGAATGTAATTAAATTTGCGGTGACTGTATACGTTAACAGGGCGTTTATTGCACAGGTTGACAACTAAAAGGAGGAATTTTATAGAGTAGGAAAATAAATTATACATACGGTCTGATTAATACCCAAAAATTAATCTATGTCAGAGAATAGCAGAAAAATTATTCTCAAAGGTACACCATAACCTATAATATGGGAATGAATATAATTATTTTACTTTTCCTTTCCTGGTTGAATCTGAAGTTATCCAGAGGTACACCAAGGATAAGACAAAGGGAGGAAAGGTTAATAACTTATATTCTTAATTGTGGAAGTAAAGTAATAACACCAGACATCAAGTAAAACCTGCTGACACAAATTTAACTATCCAAACTAGCCATCATGACGGTGACTTGTTCCCTTTCTTATTCAAACACTAGCGGGCGAATTCGCAAAGGGAGGAATTAAAGGGTAAACTGTCAATATGGAAGTAATACCTTAACAAAGGCTACTAGGGTTAAAAGTTAGCAGGTTATCAGAAAAATTATATAAATATATTATCTTAATTGTGCTTGTATATTGCTTATAACAGTAATAACAGATAGAATTAAGATAATAAAGGGAGGTCATATTACATATGGGAAATTTAACTATTCAGGATTTAATAGAAGTTTATGAGATTGAAGAAGGTTTACAGGTAGAATCAGAAGAATTAATTATGGAAGTACACCCAAGCGAATATTATTTAGGAGGTGAGGAAGGAGGATACACGACAGATAATAATAGATATTTTGATACTTTAGATGATGCTATTCAATACATTGTTGATAAAATGGGTGGATTGGAAAAAATTATTAGGTATGAAGAAGCATAACAGATCGTTTACAACGGTTTACGGAGGTATCCGAACAAAAACCTCCTACCAGTAAAATTAATAATACATATAACAGGAGGTAATAATATGTTGAATATATTAGAATCTATTAAGGAATGCCTTGAAGGTATAGAACTAAACAATTTAACCATTGAGCAAAAGAAAAGTTTAAGTAATAGATATAATACTATGATCCGTTTTGAATATGGTACAACAAAATATAATGAAATGGTTTTAAAAATGAATAAGGATTATTTTGGAAGTATGGAATATTATTACGGTTTTGAATATGAACGAGAAAATATTATTTTAAAAATTGAGTACGAGGAAGATTTAATAGTAATATATGCTAATGATAGTCATAATAGAGTAACAGAATTATTTGAATATTTAACACCAGAACAATTTTGTGAAGATTAAAGAAGGGTAAAACCTTCTTTTTCTTTTTCCTCTATAACAGAATCATAATATCCAAATTATTACCAAATATAACTATAAAAAATCATTGACAATAGAATATAAATATAATATAATACAAGTGTATAATAAAAATTAAATTTAAAGGAGGAAAATTTATTGCCAAGAGGTCAAAGAATACCGTATGAAGAAAATCACAGATTAAATGAGGAAGGAGTATTGGAAAAGAAGTGCAATATTTGTAACGAATGGAAACCATGTACTGAAGAATACTTTTATAAAAATAAACATAATAAAAGTGATGGATTATATCCTAGTTGTAAAAAATGTGATGTAATAAAAGCAGGGCAATGGATTAAAAATAATCCAGAAAATTTTAAAGCAGCATATAAAAGATATATGAAAACAGATTCATGGAGAGCATACAAAAAGGAAAATTATATAAAAACAAAAGATTTAACGATACAGTGGAGAAAAGACCATCCAGAAAAAACTAAACAATATATACAAAATCATAGAAATCATGATATATCAACAAAAGAATGGATCGCATGTCAAGAATATTTTAATTATGTTTGTGCTTATTGTGGTAAAACATTAGAGCAACAATATAAACAAAATAAACATCAATTTCATAAAGAACATGTTGATCATGAGGGTTATAATGATGTTAGAAACTGTGTTCCTTCATGTACTCAATGTAATAGTTCAAAAAGAGCAAAGACTATAGAAGAATTATTTCAATTAGGGTATCTTGAAGGGTTTACACAAGATAAATATAATAAAATAATTCAATGGATTAATGAAGATTATAAAAAATACATAGAAGAAAAACCGTCTTATAAGATAAAAAGAAAAAGAATATATAATGAAGATGGTACATATTATTGGCAACATGAGTTATGGATTTATGATGAAAAAAGAAATTTAGTTGAATGTATTACTGTTAAAAATAGCAGGAAAGAGATATTAGATGATATTAAAAATGGTAATATAGTTATATAATATAAACTTTAAGAGGCCGACAATGAGCCTCTTTTTTCTTTCCCTATAACCCACCACAACGCATATAAACTCCATTATCACCCTTTAAACCTCCACACCTATACAAACTATCACTGAGACATTTTAATCGCTTAAATAGGCCGTAAACACGCTAAAATAGATGTTGCATTTATAATTATATTGTGATAAACTATTAATAATCAAATACATATTAAATATCGAAAGGGGTTTTATTATAATGGAAAAAATTAAAAAGCAAGTTGAACGGATGCAGGAAACAGTAAACAACATGGACGAATACGCAGACATAGAAAAACAGTACAAAGACTTACAAATTGAAGATATTGGCAAATTTATGAAAGAAGTGTATAACCTTGTTAATTCTTTTGATGAACTAGCACAATATATAAAATTAAATAAATCTGATATAAAAGGCTAATTATTAGCCTTTTTCTTTTGTTTTTATGTAAAAGAAACTTGCATTTATTTTTGTATTGTGTTAGAATATCAACAGTAGCAGAACAGAACCACATAATAATAAAATCCAAGGAGGTTATTAATACATATGAAAAATAACAATAACAATCAGGTTACGGCGCAAATGATTAATCAATTAACTAGGGCTTATGTGCAACAGGTTGACAAAACCACAAAATAAAACATACTTAGGAGGTTATCATATATGATGCAACGGTTTAAAATTGTCAATGAAAAAGGCAGAGTGTTAAGAGACTTTAAAACACCTGATAGACCGGAAACATGGGCTAGATTCTTGAAACATAACGAATACCTTTTATTGTCAGATGGTCGAATATACGGAAGATTATCAATTTTAGGCAAGAAATATTACAGTAGAAAAACTAAGGGAATACCATTGTATGCGACTAATTAACCCTCAATTAGAGGGTTTTATTTTTGATTGAGTATAAAAAGTAGTTGACAATTATATTAATACTGTGTTAAAATAGATTAATTAAAAATATTACATATAACAGGGAGGCTGACACAATGAAAAGATTATCATTAAAAGGTTATCAGAAAGTTAATGAAATCAACGCTCAGTACAATATAACATGGCATGAAATAACTTCTGATGAAGAATTCGAGGAGTTTTATTATTTGGCAAAAGAGATGTACCAAGAAGATCGGATACCTGAAGGAATCTATAATATTATAGAAACTATATGGGAGAATGTATCTTAAACCGCTATTTAAGCGGTTTCTTTTTGCTTATTGACATATAGCAATTATTTTGATATTCTATTAAGTAAGCAATATAAAAATAAATTAATAAATAAAGGAGCGAACACAATGACAATAACAAAAGACATCCACACGGACGAACAAAAGCAAATCATTTATAATAACCATAAAAATCTATCTCTATCACTTAGAAGGTCATTTAATGCTTTTTCTGAAGAAATAATAGATCCGGTAAAATACATATCAAATGAAATAATGAATCATGCAAAAAATGGTGGTGAACTGCCTCAAGGCGTATATATTTTCCGTAATAAGCAAGAGGCTCTAAATACAACTAATAAATCAGGTTACGCTCTAGTAGAAGTTAATCCGCAGGACGATAGAACAGGTGTACCTGCAAGCGAATACATAAAAAGCAAAGGATTCTATTGTAAGGTGGTATTTCAAAGAAAGGAAGAACAGGGAGGGTATATTGTATCCTGCAAGTATGAAAAGTATATTGTTGAATTGGTTGTGTCCGGGAAGGGTATTTATACCAAGCAAGAAAAAGTGGAGTGATGGTGTTGTGCATGAACAAGATATATATAAAATTAGCTTGTTTTTATTTTTTATAGAATCATAACAACAATATCATAATGAAAACTTCAATTTATTTTAAGTTTGTGATTGACATTTATAATTATATTGTGTATACTATAGATAGTTAATAAATACATAGGGAGTGGATTATATGATTATAAAAGCAGGAAGAAAAGAATATGATTTAACTAGAGATGATAACATTATGTACAATGGCAATTGTTATCAGATAATAACTAGACTAACAGGCAATGGATGGGACGCTACAAAACCAATAATAGCTAAAGCAAGAGCCGAGAAGTTAATAAAAGAAGGAAAATTAGTATTTAGTCATTATAGTAAAGGTACAATTAAAACTGAAATTTATAAAATTGCTGAGGAATAAGACCATAACGGTCTTATTTTTTTGTTTATTGAAGCAAAAAATATACTTGACATTTATAATAACATTCTGTATACTATTAATTAATAGCATAACACTTAAAGGAGTGGAGCGAATGTTGGCACAGGAAATTCAATCGTTATTAAGTGAAAAGGTATTAACACAAATTGAGGACAAATCAATTCAAAATATTATTAGAGGAATTATTTTTAACTCTAATAATAAAATTGATTGGGACGATGCGCTATATAGAGTTTATAAGAATATGCCAGAATTAATAATGGAGGAGGTGTAACCGAATGACTAAAAAATACATAATGGCTGAAGTAAATAACAATTTTACTTTTGATGTTATAATTAAAATTATGAAATATAATACAGAAGTAAACAGAACTATAATTGATACATTAGATAATTATGATGATGCTGAAGAATCAGCAAAAGAATTAGCAAAGCAATTAAAAATTGAATATGTAAGCATGAGATAAGGCCACTAAAACGGCCTTTTCTTTTTTACCCGAATATCAAAATAAAACTTTACATTTATATTGTTATTGTGTATAATGGGTATAATAAGTTATCCGGTAAATACTAAGGAGGTTGAACCAATGAAACAATTAGGAGAAATCAAATATTCGTATGACAGTAAATATTTGTATCATAAAGGCCGTAAAAACAACCACAATATTTATATTAACTTTTGTGTAGAAGAAAATAAAAAGTTTGTTCGCATTTATCATCCTGACAATAGTATTAAAGTGTTTTACTGGTTTAACAATACCTTAGATGCAGTTAAATTTGTAGATAATTACATAAATTATAATATCGTGCCTAGTGATATTATGGTAGAAATTGAAAATAAATAGCAAAGAAGGAATATATTAATGATTTGTATAAAACATAATTATAAACCTTTAGAAGTTGTAGGGAATGAATTAATATTAATTTGTACAAAATGTAAAAATATTGCATATAAGAAATTACCAGAATTTAATTATAGGATTTTAGGTAATCAAATATATAAAACTTAAAGGCTGATAATTGGCCTTTTCTTTTTGCTTAAAATTAACTAATACCTTTACAATTATATTAAGATTGTGTATAATAGATTAATGAATATGATTAAAAGGAGCGAACAAAATGTCATATATTAAAATTGTTAAACAATGGAAAATGGAATCTAAAAGAAAGGATAAACAACAAGCAACCGAAAGAAAAAAACAGCAAGCAAGAACAGAAAAATTTCAAGAAGCAATTTATATTGCAAAGGGTAAACAGGAGGAACAAGAAAGAATAGAGCAAGAGGAAAGACAGCAAAGGATTAACAATATAAAACATGAAATATTTTTATCCTTACAGAAGAATAACCCTTTTAATTATCAGCAATTTCTTATAATATATGATATTTTGTCCTATGACTTTACTCAGATTATATCAGACTTAAGAAAGAATAAAATAACTATATTAGATATAAAGGCCGTTATTGAGTATATAGAAGGGTATAGCAGGGAATTGATAAGTGAATACTGGAAGGATAGACTGCATGAACAGTAATAACACTTTACAAAAATAAAAATACGTGCTATAATAGGTTAATGGATTATACAGGAGGTGCAGAGCGAATGACACCAATTACAATACTAAAGAAAAGAAAAAATGGTATTTGTACTAAAATAATCAAAGGTAAAGAATATTCTGAAATGCTTTATATTTTTGGTTGTATTGACAACGGAGTTAAAAAAGTGGTAGAAGTATTGGCATTTAATGCAAATGAAGCAAGGCAGAAAATACAAAATGGAAAATATCATTTATTAAAAACATTATAAAGCTAGTAATTTATGTTAATATTTTAAGGAGGGGATTTTACATGGAAAGAGTAAGAAATAAAATTAAAATATTAGAAAATAGTGCTAAAATTTTACTTGATGAAATTAAAATTAATATTGGGGAAATGCAAAAATATAATCACTATGATTATATTTTAATTATTAAAAAAGTTAAAGAACTGGATGAAATTGACACAAAAATATGTTATTGTAAAGAATTATTAGATGAGATGTAGAGCCGAAAGGCTTTTTCTTTTTGTTATGAAATATAACCCTTGACATTATTATATTTATAGTTTAATATAGTAAGTGTAGATAGCAAATACATATTTTTGAGGAGGTTTTTATAATGAAAATAAATGAATTAAGAGAAAAGATAGAAAAACAAAAAGAAAGTAATATGAGACTTTATAAATCAATACCACTTGCATCACATGAAGACCCACGAAATGAAAAAGCTGAACCAATATTAAAACAATGGAGAGAGGGCAGTAAAAAATTAAAGGAATTGCTTAACAAGTTGTATGAGATGAAAAAAGAAGAAAGGAAATCATCTTTAAATCAAACAACAAAAGAAATAAATAAAACATTTATTAATAGTTTTGGCGAAGCTACAATAAGAGAAATAACGTGTGATGGATATAGGAAAGCAGAAAACAAAATGAAAAAAGAGATAATGTCATTTATTAGATAAAATAACGAATTGATCATATTGTAAAAAAATTAGGAGGTATGAACAATGCAAAATAATTTAAAAGATAAATTTTTAAAAAAGTTGTTTGAAGTATGTAAAGATAAAGAAACAGCAATAAAAGTTATTAAAAATTTAACTGAAATTAAAAATAATTAACAACTATTAACAGGGACTAATACCCTGTTTTTCTTTGTTCTACCTCTTGACAACATAACAAAATAGTATTATAATTATATAAATACATATTGAAGGGAGCCGATACAATGGAACATAAAGAAATCATACTAAAAGCAATCGACCACATGAAGAATAAAGGCGAAGTACCAACAAAGAAAGCTGTGGCAGCTTTTCTAGAAGTAATATTAGATAAGCCGAATACCTACTTTCTAAGCATTATGGGAGAAATGGAATTAAATATTGAGGAAGGTGTATAAAATGAATCAAATAAACGTATTAGAAGCAATTAAAAGAATTACAAAAGGTGAAAAAGTTATCTGTAAAAAATTATTGCCAAATAATGAAATGTACGTATGCAGAATATATGAAAAGGAGATTATGATTAATGCGACTGATTTATTATATGGAATATGGTTTATAGATTAATACACAACAACAGGAGCCTAAAAACTCCTGTTTTATTTTTTTCTAAGGTATTGCAATATAATTATATTTGTATTATAATAGATATTAAGCAATACAAATACATAACAATTAACTTAAAGGGAGGTCACACAATGTTATTAGTAGCAAACAAAAAGAACTTGAAACAATACGCAAAGGAATTGCTTGGCAATGAATACATAAAGCAGAAGGAAAAGGAATTAATCGAAGTATGCACCATAAAAACAATAGACTATTATCACACAAGAGGGCAACATATTTCTTTTGCTATTCGTGATTGGTTGGAGGATATTAACAAGGTATTATGTACATTTGGCGTTGAATCCGGTTATCCGGATTATGAAGATTTACAATATTGCAATACAGGGGATACATACGCATTAACCATATTGTGGTATAAAGGTAAATTGAGAATAGGAGATTGGGGAAGTATTGCAGAAAAGCAGGGTTAAAATATCCTGCTTTTTATTTTATTTGTTTGCTCATACTCAGTTAAAAATAATCAATAAAAATAACAATAAAACTAATTGACATTATAATTATATTATGATAATAATAAGGAGTGTCTTAACATGACCAATCAACCAAAAGTAAGTTTAGAAAATTTACAGTCAAAGGTACAATCTATGCTTGACGGTGAGAAAAAACGCCGTGAAGTGGCAATTAAGTTTACTAATGTTCTGCATGATATTCTTATTGATGTTGCAGAAGATATTTGGGGCAGCGGAGAAAGCAATTATTTTGACAACACCACAACGGTAAGAATCAAAGACAAGGATGGGAAAAATAAACCGACAGATTTTTATTTTAGATTTGAAAAATATATCACTGAACGTAAAGACGAGGATACTGGATTTTATTTTTCTGTCGAATACCCATTATGGGGAACTGCTATAGAAGATTTAAAAGGAGCAGACTTTTGGAACGCTATTCGCTGTATTATTAACTGGGTTCCTGTGCTAGTGGAAATAATTGATAACCGGAATAACAGTAGGGAACAATTACTTAATTTAGTTAATGTAGATCAATTGTAGATAATATTTACAATTAACTCCCAGAAATGGGAGTTAATTTTATTTTTTGTTAGGGTATTGACATATCATTAAAAGTATAATATAATTATATCTAGGCAAGTAACACATAATAAATTTATAGGAGGTTTTACTTAATGAAACTTATCGAAACTAAAGGCGATATAAAATTTTTTAAAGATGAAAAAGGTAAATTATATCAACAAATTGGTGACGGTGAAAAATTTAAAGTAAAAGACGGTAATATTACATATAAAGCAATTAAAAAGGTAAACGGATACAATATTAAATATAATGTTAATGGTATTTATGGGTTTTCAGTGTTTAAAGGAAAGCAAAACTTAGAAGATAGAATATGGACACTTGCAGAGGCAGAGCAAGTAGCAAGAGAGTTATAAACCCTTATTATATAAGGGTTTAATTTTTCCAATATCATAATGAATGGAAAAATTGATCATAATCATTTAAATTAGTACAGAGTATTAAAATAAATATCTTGACATGTAAACAAAAATATATTATAATTATAAGCAAGCACATACATATAATAAACGGGAGGTTATTTCAAATGAAAGAATGGCAATTATTTTATAAGGTAAGACAAATTATGAGAAATGTTGATCATCCTTTGATGGTAGAAACAATCAATAAATTTTTGGAAGGTTTTAAAGAATTAAAGATTAAACCTTCTCAACTAAATAATTCTTTTGTCGCTCAAGATTACCTTAGAGATATATTACCAAGGATTAAAAATCAAGCTGAATCATGTCTTTATTCTGGATATAAACCCAATAAAGGAACAACAAAACAACAGGAAATAGTAAATAAAAATAGTGGTCATATGATGGAAATTTTATCAGTGTTGGAGCAGTATTAAACAGGGTATTTATTACCTTGTTTTTCTTTTATGTAAGAATGATAAAATAAAAATAATAAATAAATCCATTAAAAACTTATGATTTGTTATTGACATACTAATGGTTATCTGATAGAATAAGAAGTGTCAAGAGTGAAGCAAATAATAAAATACATAAATAAAAGGAGTGCTAAAGAATGACAGCTTATCAGCAATTTATTAATAATCCTAGTATTGATACAGGTAAAATTGCCAGATTATGGGAATTGAAAGTTAATAAGAAAATTGACAACTTAACAGATTTTTGCAGGGATTTTTTAAAGCAAGTAGGATTTATGTATACTGGTTATACAGAAGTAAACGGAATTTACAAAGCAGTATTTAATAGTAAGTTTGTGTTTGACGGAGCAATTCAAGAGGACGAATTGGTAGTATTAAGAATAAAACAATTATAAGGAGGTTAAAGCATTGAAAGATAAATTTCATGTTTTGGATAATTTGCTTGATGGTTTTACCCACGATGATTTAATAACGGCAGTAATAAGCAATGAGCCGATTATTAATGAACAAACCATTAAGAAAGTATTTAATGAGATGTTACAAGCACAGTTAAACGATGCAAAAGCATTGCTTAAAGCTAATATGCAGGAAGTTTTAAAAATTTGTAAAGATAATAGGGAGGTCTAAGAAATGGAAAAAACTATCAGAGAACAATTATTAGAATTGGGCATGAAGCAGGAAGAAATTGACAATCATTGCTCTGACTTGTATGTTTTGAAAAATTCTATCTCAGATAAATTTGTTTCTGAATATGAATTCAAGCAAAATGTAAAAACCTTTGTTGATGATATTGAACATAAATTATGGTATGAAATACCCTTCGCATATACTGAGTATTACAAAAATAGGGGTTAAAATTTATGCTAGGATTTTATTTCCTGGCTGAAGAATCAGAAATTTTATTCTGGTTTTTCATTGAGGGAATAAAAATACAAATTAAAAGGAGTGTTTTAAATGCCAGGAACTTATAACAATTTAACTTTAATCATTAGAGAAAATCCAGGGAGCGAGTATAAATATTTAATTCGCACTAAATATGCACAGGGATACACCGCATACAGAACACAAAAAGGTTTTATGGATTTTATGAAAAGAAGCAATTTAAAAATTAAATTTGTTGAAAAATATCATAATAAAGAATATGGAAAAATCTTAATTTATAATCTTATTGGAGAAGTTAAAGACTTATTATTTTGGAAGATGTCCGAACTGCCGGAAGGTGTAATAAAGTTTAAAGGATTGTGTAACGGATCATATGTAGATTGTTATTACATTCATAATGAAAATGGCAGTACAGTTTACAGGCCAAATCCAAACGCAAAAGAAGTATATAATCCCTTAACACTTGCAGAACATATAAAGTTAAATAAGGTTATAGGTTAAATTATGTTTACTTGGTTCTTATGTCCACACTGTCGCCAGAAACTATTTAAACTCCTACCTGGAGCCATAACAAAGAATATAATAGTCTATTGTAAACGATGTAAGAAGGAAATAACCATAACCTAAAACTAAATAAACTTTAGAGCCTATGAGCCATTAACAAAGTATTTTATAATACTTGTTAGTGGTTTTTTATTTGTATACCATCTCAGGTAATAAAGAAAAGTCGCTCTATAAACTCATTTAAGGCCACATATGAATAAAAGGTTAAAACAACTATACTAAGCAAATAAACCCTTCTTAAAATCAATCCTAGTAAGCTACAATAGTATATAAAATCATAAATACATATACCATTAAAAATACAAAAAATCATTAAAACATCAAGTAGAAAGGAGCATCTTACATCATGGATTTACAGCAACAAAAGGAATTTATACGGATATATAAGCAATACCAGGACACAGATAAGAACACTATAAAAGCGAATCTAAAGGCACATATGGATAAATCAGATTTAATGATCATGGAAATAGCTGAACAAACTGAGATACCCCTTTCTACTATATATCAACTAAGAAAACACAGTAGTTCATATAAACCGGAATTTATGACAGTTTTAATTATATGTGATTTACTAAAAGTGTCAATAACAGCAATCATACAACCGATTCCAAACTTGAATATTCCAGAACCTAAAACCAAGTGGGACATGACAGCGAAGCAAGAATACATCTATGATTATAATAATTTACCAATAAAGGAAGTATGCAAAAAATACAATATAACTCAAAGAACAGCACAGGAATATAATAGAAATTTTCAGACATATTTTTAAAATGTATGTGTATAAAAGTTATTTGAGTCTATAACAGCAGGGTATAGACCAACTTTAAGGAGTGTATACAATGTTAAAAACTAAAATTGCCATAACTAAATGGATTAAATCAAATTTTAAGAATGAACATGATTTTTATAACTTTTTGGAATATGATTACCTTAATTTATTGAAGAAGGTAGAAAATTATTCCCACAATACCAAGAACAATATAACAAATTAAAAATACATTGGGAACAATTGCATAGTAGTATTAAAAATTTACCAGAGATTCAAATAGTAGAAAGATTTGGTAGAGAGACACATATAACAATGAGAACACCATTAAATTATATGAGCGGTTTTTATTATTCTGATGCAGAAAGGAGGAATAAGTTATTTAAGAAAGTTGTATGAGTCCATAACAGCACCCATATATTGGTACTAGATATATATAATTAACAATATTCCATATAGTCCCATAACAGCCAGTACATATACAAACTTAGTATATATTGATAAAATGTATATGACTGTATAACAGCGACAGTATGACCAAGTTTAGAGTAATTTAAAGTTTATAACAATTAAGAAATTGGTATTGACAAAACAATTGACGTATGGTATAGTAAGTACATGGAAATTAATTATTTATATATTCTGTTGGGAGGTAATAACATGAAAAATAGATTCTTAGAATGGTTAAACATGGAGATTGAAAGAACCAACAATGAATTACAAGGGTATTGTAATAGTTTAAAGTCAGATGATGTAATACATGTAGTGATTAATAGTAATACAATTGAATTAATCAGAGCAGCAGAAGTAAAATTAAAAACACTAGAGATAGTTAAACAGATGTACCAAGCGAATCATAAATTAATTTAATATGTTTTGTATCTATCTTACAATAGCACTTTTTAAATAGACAGTAAGGTAGAATAGAGAACATAATAATTAAGGGAGGTTTGAACTATGGAAAAAGGTTTAATTCTTACTCAAGAACAAATTGATATATTGCAAAATAATGATATTCAATTTTATTATTATGATGGATTTGATTTATTTTCTGAAGAATCTAATCAATTAAAAGATAATAGATTTGAAATAGAATTTGACAATACAGCAGAATATGAAAACGCATTATATGTATTAGAATTATCATGATCAAACATGGAATAGGTAACGATATTTTTTAAGGAGGTGATTATGCCAACATGTGTATTATGGAGATGGGAAAATGAAAAATGGAATTATGTTAAAAGTTTGGGAAGTAAAAATGTGGCTCATTGCAGTAGATATGAAATTGTAGTTAGTATTTTTTGTAATCCTAATGAGCAAGGAATAAGACCAGAATAATATAGTAGTTTAGAGATTATAACTTCGGTTTATAGTCATCCGTTAAAACTATAATATAAAAATAAAGGAGAAAGTTGTGATGATAAAGATACTATAGTATTTAATCAGTTAAAACATGCTGTGATTATTGCAATTGAGAAAGTAGATACTATTAAAACTTATTAAATGTGATATAATGTTAATACAATATTGAGGAGGAATAAAAATGATTGCATATAATGAAATTAAAGTAGGTCAAATATATTCAATAGATAAGAAAACACAAGAAATGGTTAAAAATGTTAATGACCTTGATTATAATATTGGGAAGAGTGTAAAAATTATAACAACTACTAATTGGGGAATATTTACTGTAAAAGATATGGAAACAGGATTTACATTTGACGCAGATAATAAGATGCTTGGTAAATTGTTGCGTGATGTTGAAACAAAATAAGGTATTCGTTCAATAATAGAAAGGAAATTTATTTATGAAGAAATATAAAGGAATGTGCTCTTATTATAAAGGTGTTATAAACGATAAAATAATAGAAGTTGAATCTGAAAGTCAATTA
>Ga0209728_1000469_pt1 | contig 32956 bp, 31 predicted proteins | sample RifGroD1_FD_183997 | JGI IMG/M metagenome (GOLD analysis project Ga0209728, IMG submission 183997) | Groundwater microbial communities from Rifle, Colorado, USA - Groundwater D1 (SPAdes) (version 2) | ecosystem: Environmental > Aquatic > Deep subsurface > Groundwater | place: Rifle, Colorado... | reverse complement strand
CGACCGGCAGTTCAGCCGGAGGAAGCAATAATCCGACATTAAGCGGCGCGGCATTTTCCGACGGCACAGACGGTGACACGCATCAAAAAACTACATGGCAAATTGCTCACAATTCTGACGGCGATTGGATTACGCCGGAATGGATAAGAACTTCCGGAACTGCGGAAATCGGCATCACGGTAAATGACGCAAACGGCACTTTTCAAAATGGCGACATCGGCCAAACAGCGCTTGATTGTGGCACGACTTACAAGGGCAGAGTCAGATATATGGATAACGGCAATGGAGGCGCGGATACGCAGACCTGGGAATGGTCATCGTATTCTGCTGACTACACCTTTATAACCGGTTCTTGTAATGCTCTGACCGTCGGCGCGACTGGCACGCAAACAGCCAACATCACAAGAGGCATAAATAATAATTATCTTGGCGGCGCATTTACTTTCACGACTAATAACAGCGCGGCGACAATCACATCAATAAAAATTTCTGAAACCGGAAATATCACAGCAAACAATAATTTAAACAATGTAAAACTTTATTATGATACCGACGGCGTGTATTCTGGCGGAGAAACGCAACTTGGCACAACGCAAACAACATTTTCCGCGTCAGAAGACGTGACGTTTTCCGGCTTATCGCTTGGCATAAATAATACATCCACTACTTATGTTTATGTGATTGTGGATATTGACGCTGATCCGACATCTGGTCAATTAATTGATATTCAAATCACTAATCCCTCAACTGATGTAGCAGTCACTAGCGCGTCAAACAGCGATACTCTTGCCAAAGCAATCAGTGGCAGTACCACTGTGGCCGACCCCGCCTTAACCGTCGGAACAAGCGGCTCGCAAACAACTAATTTGGATAGTGGCAGTACCGCTCAAAATATCGGAGGTTCATTTACTTTCGTTTTGACTGGCGCAACAGGCACCTTGAATTCATTTGTAATCTCTGAAACTGGCACAGTAGGAGCGACAGCGAATTTAACTAATGTAAAATTACAAACAGATACTGATGGGGCATATCCGGGAACAGATATCACTGGCTGCACAGCACTTTCTTTTAACGCTTCACAGCAAGCCAGTTGTACGCCGACTGGTGGGTTGTCGCTATCTACAACCACAAGATATGTTTATGTGATTACTAATATTGCTTCGGGCGCAACAGGTGGGGAAACGATAGAAGTTCAAATCACTAATCCCTCAACTGATGTATCTGTGACTGGCGCTACCAACACCGATGCCGCGACAAAAGCAATGGCCGGCACTACCACCATCCGCCCCAACGTCACTTCCATCACCTCCTATCCTGATGCTACTCAACTTGGCGGCAAAGTCGGACAGACTCTTACTCTTGCCGGAGCAGGATTTGGCGCAACATGCAATGTCGCCGGGGGAAATAAAGTGAGCATCGGCACTTATGATCTTTCCTGCACAAGCGCCACATTTACCAACACTACCATCAGCATTCCTCTTGATTCAGGAATCAATGTCTACGGTGGCACCAGCACGAATGGCTTACTTGTCACAATTGGATCAATTGCTGATGATACCAGATTTGAATATCATATTTTACCCAATGTTACTGCTACTCCCGGTGGAGACGCTGCCAGAGAAAATGACAATATCATTTTTGGCGGAACACGATTTGGAGCTACTCAAGGTACCGCTGCTTTTACTGGTGGTTTTGGCTCAGTATCTGCTTCCATTGTTTCGTGGGGAGACACCTCAATCACGGTTACCGTGCCAACGGCCATCAGCGACAGTATTTACACCGGCGACATCACTATTACCAGAGCGGCTGATACTAATTCCAAGACAGCTACGGCGTACGGGGGAAATACTTTTCGGGTGTTGCCGAGAATTATTTCCAACACCCCTGATAATGGAATCATTGCTGATGTTATTCAGTTATTGGGAGATCATTTTTGTCAGACTGGAACTTGTCCGATATCGCCAAATAGATCTTCTTCAAGCGATAATGTAAAATTTGGTTCTACGCAAGCTTTGGATTCGGATTTTGTAAATCAAACCGGAGGAGGTGGCGCTTGCGACGGTGCTGGCGTAGCATGGAATCATAGCGAAGCTTGCGCCAAGGTGCCTTCGGGTATTGTGGCCGGCTCTCAACCTACAATTATCAGAGCAAATGATTATAATTCCAATACCATGGCGTTTACTGTTAATTCTTCTGCCCCAAATGACCCTGCGAATCTTTATCAATTTGAAACAAATACTGATTTGAATGAGCCACCCGCTGATTATGATCCGTTAACAGAAGCAAATCCTGCCGGCAAGGTGGCAGTTGGCGGAGGCATCAATCAAACAAATACTTGGCTTCGCGCGACAGCGCAAGCAGGTGTTAACGCCACGCTGTGTATTGAGGCGGAAGTGAAAACGGTGGCAAGTTCTTTTGATGGGACTGGTACTGTTTTGGGCACAAATCCGGATGGATGCAAATCATTCACCATAGGAACACCAGTGAAATTATTTGTAAATATTACCGGTTTGATTGACGGAAATAATTATAAATGGCGCGCAAGAATTAAAAATAACGGAACAAGCGAATATGGTAATTGGGTGAATGCTTCTGTTGATGGACAATCAAAGAGTTTCTACATAGATACATCAGCGCCAAGCTCTCTTAGCGCGACTTGTCCGCCTTCAACCTATACTGCATCAACCGCGGATATCAGTTGGACTCCCGCAGATAATGTGAGTACGACATTTACTAAACAGGCGCAGTATGGCACAGATTCTTCATTTACGTCCTCAACTTGCAGTCCCGGGTTAACTTGCGGCACGCCAACTTCGGGGCTTGGAGCAAATCCGCAAACATACCAGCTGACCAGTCTTGCGCCAAGCGCGGTTTATTATTATCGTGTTCGTTCAAAAGACGCGGCTGGCAATGAAAAAGTGGAAGGATACGGATTGTCGGGCAACAGCACTTGCACATTTACGACAGCAGAAGCAAATATGAGAACAGCAGAATATATTATCACCGGTGAAACAGGAGCGATATCCACGGCTATAAACAGAGATTTTCAAGTTTATATCACCGAGCAAGGCGCAAATATTCAAAACGCTTTTGTGGAAATTTCCGGCATAGCCGGCATTGGCGGAGGATCTTCTTTGACACTAGGAATTAAAGTTGAAGGATCGAATACAATTTCGTATACTGATTATAGCGTAGCAATATCCGATACTGTTGCGACTCCGTTTACGATTTTGCACAAAGTGGACAATTCGGCATCCGGACTTTATATTGCGCCGTCATCAGCAAGTAACAATAAGTTTTATATTAATCCAAGCGCAGGAGATAGCGTTTATATTGCATCAGCAAAAATAGTCGTAACTTATTATTATACACCATAATCGCAAAGCGATTATGACAATTGATATTTAACGATTGACAGTTGACTAACTAATAGGGTCAAATGTCAATGGTCAGATGTCAAATGTTTTATAAACATGTCGCAAAAGAATACAGTTATTATAATAGTGGTCGTTGTCGTATTGGCGCTTTTAGTCGTCGGCGTCTATATGTTTTATCCCCAAGTGTTTAAGTTTATGCAGTTGTCTCCGACGGCGATTGAGAAAGACAAGCCAAAGGTCATTGAAGAAAATTTAGTTATCCCTCAAACGGAAAAGATTATAGGCAGTGAAGGCCGCACAATAGAAGAAGGGGACGTTGAAGTTCTGCTTGTGCCAAAAAACGAAGGAGAGAAAGTAATAGTATCTAAGGCGGTCCTTACAGTAAAAGGAGCTTATGATTTGGCATTGGTTGAAGCCAAAAAGTGGTCCTTGGATACTAAATTGGTGTTTGTAAAATCTCTCGGCGCTGTTACATTGGAGGGTAAATCTAGCCAATGGCAACTGGCGTTTTCTTCGGCGACTCAGAAAGATAAGGGGTATGAAGTTATAATTCAAGCCGACCAAATTGTTTCCAAAAAAGAAATTGATTCTGCGGCAGTAGGCGCTGATCTACCCATCAATTTAAAAGATTCAGCAGAAGCTATAAAAGTTCTTCAGGAACTACCTCAATTCTCCAGAGCGACATTATCTGCTATTAGTTTGTATTACAATACCGACGGCAAAGTTTGGCGGTATACTCTTTCTACCTCTAATGGCGGAACTTCTGTAGCCGCGCAATAGCTATTAGCAGAATTTAAAATTTATGAAAAAATTATTTTTGGGTTTATTTTTTAGCGGAGCAATTTTTATTGCTTGTGCTAATTTTGCCAAGGCGGAGATTTTAAATCCGGATGGAGCGGGTTTTTACAGCGCTTGGCAAAATAATGGCGGAGGAACAGGAACCTTTGACAGGGTTGACGATTATCCGACAACGGACGATGATACGACATATAATCAAACTTCAACCGCCAATGCTCAGCAATCTTATTCTCTCGCAAATACCAATAAAACCACGGGCACAATCCGCAATATAAAAGTCTGGGCAAGAGCAAAGGGGATAGGAACGCCGGATTCCATTAATTTATTTTTACGAATTGGCGGGGTTGATTATTTTTCTAGCGCAATTTTAACAACGACTTCTTATACCGATTATTCTTATCAATGGACAACTAATCCGTCAAACAGTTCCAATTGGGTGATTGCGGATTTAGATTCTTTGGAAGTCGGTTTTCAACTCGTTGGAGGCGGACAAGAACACAGAGCGACGATGATGTACGCGCAGGTTGAATATGACAGCGAGATTAATACCGCAAAATATCATGTTGTCCAGAAAATATTGCCAGTAAGTTCCGGAGAGACGGTAAATGAGCAATTTAGTTTTTATATTGCCGATGATTTAGATGAGGTGAAAAGCGCTTATCTTGAGATAAAGGGAGTCGCTTTGCCGATAAATCCTTTAACACTGGATATTTCCATTGATGATACCGGAGCGCCCAATCCGATTGGCAGTTCGCGCTTAAAAACTTATACCGTAAATGCATCCGGCAGAATAATGCCGATAAAAATAATTTATGACACAACTGATTATTTTCAGACATTTGTGACGGGTCCTGGAAATTATAGCCGATATTTTAATTTAAAAGTGACGGGCAATTCTGTTTATATATTAAACGCTAAACTTATAATCACTTATTCCTGGGTCAAGCCACCAATTATTGCGGGAACTTATCGTCAATTTGGGATTTTAACTTCTTCCACTTTTGATACTGGACAGGCAAGCGGAGCGGCATATAATTCAATTTTTTGGACGGGCGTAAAACCGGTTGGGACAAAAGTGAAATTTCAGATTGCTACCTCGGATAATCAAGCAGGCCCTTTTAATTTCATTGGCGGGTCGGCTTGCGACGCCAATAGTTGGTGGGAGCCCAGTTCCGATACCGCGATAGAGGTTAAATGTTTTTCACAATTAAATAACAAAAGATATTTTAGATATAAAGTGAGAATAGAATCTAATCCATCCAGTTATGACCAAACGCCGAGAGTGGATGATGTTGTGATTAACTTTTCTCCTTGAGAGAAAAGTTAATAATTTCTAATTTTCAATTTATAATTTCTAATGACATCCCGCCTCGCGGGATTAGTTTGAAAATTCAATTATTGAAAATTTAATAAAAATTAAAAATTTAAAATTAAAAATTTTAAAACAAAACGGTTTTTCCTTGGTGGAGCTAATCATCTATATCAGCATTTTCGCCATGGCTATGGCCGTGGGTTATCAGTTGCTACTCGTGACGAGTCGTATCCGTAATCAGACCGAATCTCGTTATGAGGTCCAGCAAAATATCCGTTTTGCGATAGAGAAAATTTCCGAACAGATTAAAAAAGCATCGGCAATTTCCGGAACATATCCCGCAAATACCCTAACCCTGACCGTCTCCGGCCAGCAGGTGGATTTTCAAATTGCCTCGGGTATTTTACAAATGCGCGAAGGCGTTGCTGGCCAATGGCAAAATTTAACAACCAGTAACGTGATTGTGAGCGCGCCGAGCGGGGATTATATTTTTACAAAAATAGATAATCCATCGCCAGCCAAATCAACAATTCAAATAAAATTGAAAATGGATTATAATGGGGGTGGAAGGCCGGATTTTATTTATGGAACGGAGATGAGGACGACAGTATCGTTGAGATAGAATTTAGAATTATGAATTAAGAATTATGGTGAAATTTAAATTCCATATTATCTACATTCATAATTCATAATTCATAATTCATGATTCATGATTCAGAAAGAGGAATAGCGGCCCTTCCGACAATAGTCATTATCGGCACATTGGTGCTACTTATTGCCGTGGCACTGGTGTCAAGCGGTATGATAGAAAATGCCATCAGTTTCGGGCATAAAGAATCTCAAGAAGCATATGTGGCGGCGGATTTAGGAGCGCAAGATGCTATAATGAGAATATCCCGCAATAAAAATTTTACTTCAGCGGGATATGTTATAACAGCGGGAAATGGCACGGCCAATATCGTGGTGTCTGGCACTACGACAAAAACGATAACTTCAATTGGCACGGTAAGCAATAAAACGAGGACATTGCAGGTGGTGGTAAATGTCGGAGTTTGCAATGGCGGGACCAATGATGGAAATACTTGCACGACACACGGAGATTGTCCGTCAGGCGGATGCGGATTTGGGAAAGTGAAACAAGTGTCGTGGGAGGAGATAGAGTAAAATTTCTAATTTCCAATTTCTAATTTTTAATAATATCCCGCTTCGTGGGATAAGTTTGAAAATTAAATCATTAAAAATTTAATGAAAATTGAAAATTGATAATTGAAAATTTTAAAAATGGATATTTTAAAATTATTAACTTACGAAGAAAAAATAGGGGGGATAAGCATTTTTGATTCTAAAATTGAAATGCTGTTTTTAAGTTTTGATCAAAAAAAAGGGGCGCTTTCAGTCGGCGCCTCATCTTTTGTTAATATGCCCGAGGGGGTGGTAGTGGGTGGGATATTAAAAAACGAAGAAGCATTCACCGCTTCCTTAAAGGAGTTATTTTCTAAAATAACTTATTACGGCAAATCAAAAATAAAAATATCTTCATTTGTAATTTCTTTACCGGCTAATTTTATGTATAGCCATAATTTTTCTTTTCCTGCCAATTTATCCGATATTCAGATTGATGAGGCAATGAAATTAAATTTGAAGTTTTCTTTGCCTATGCCCGAAGAAACGGTTTATATTGATTGGGAGCAGATAGAATCAAAATATGTCATAAAAAAGGATATTTTTTTGTGCGCCGGTATAAAAAAGGAAATTGACGGGTATCTCGCAGTCTTTTTAAAAATAGGTATTACGGCTGTGGCCATGGAATTTCACGGCATCAGTATTTCCAGGGTGATTGCTTTAAATTCAAAAGAACCGTTTTTGACGGCTATTTTCTCCAATAATAATTTAGAGCTTGTTATCATGGAAGCCGGAGCAATAAGATTTTTGCAGGCATTTAGCGTCAATGAGATTTTAAAGCTTGATGCAGGAAAGACAGAAAAAGATATTATTATTGATAAGATTTGGCGAGCGATTAATTTCTATGATTCTGAAAGCGGACAAAAGGGGTTTTTGAAGAAAATTTATTTAGTCGGCGACAATGATAGAATAAGCGCTTATAAAGATTTTATAAATCAAAATATTTCCGGTATAGAAACGGAAATATCCCAGATTCTGCCGGTTTTTCCTCAAATACCTTTGGCAAAAAATTCTAATTTGGCCCACATCACCCTTGGAGCGGCTTTAAGGGGATTAATGCCGCGTAATGAGGATACGATAATCAGTTTAATGCCAATCGGCACAGAAGAGGCGTATGAAAGGAAGCGGATGATTTCTTTCGCGCGCATCGCCTCGGACATAATTTCTATTTTGAGCGTATTTTTTGTTGTCTTGTTTTTCGGTTCATGGCTACTCATTACGATTTTGCTCAGGAATATTGAAACATCGCTTCAGAGGCAAGTTAGCTTACCCGAAGGACTTTTAGAATTAAAAGAAAGGGCGGTAAATTTTAATGAGACTGTCGATAAAATAAATATGCTTGGGCAAAAAACCACAAAATGGTCCGGTTTGATTGACCGCTTGGGAATTATTGGGACATCCGGCATAACACTCACGAGAATTGACATCGGATCACTGGAGGGATTAACGATGTCCGGCATTGCATTGACTCGCGACAACCTTTTGCAATTTAAGATTGTGCTTGAGAATTCCGGATTATTCAGGGAAGTGAAAATACCGTTTAATTATCTGGAGCAAAAAAATAATATCGCTTTTTCTTTGGAGCTGAAATTCAAAGATGCGAGTTTATTTTTGAAATAAAATATGTCTAAAGACGCGTTAAAACAATTATTAAAACCAATATTAAGGGCAATGATATTTTTGATTATTTCATTGGTGGCAAGTTTGTATTTTGCTTCGCGGATAAGGGGAATTTCCGAGATAATAACGGAGAAAAGAGCAATGCTATCTTTGTATCAAAATAGCCAAGAGCAATCCGCTGTTTTGAAGGAAGATTTTCCTAAAATTTCCAAACATATAGACAGGGTGGAAAATGCTCTTCCTTCTTCAGAAAATATGTTGCCATTTATAAATGCAGTGGAAAATCTTTCCGGAGCAAACGAGGTCCAACAATCGTTTAAATTTGAAAATATCACTCCCCAGCTTATTCCCGATCTAGGATTAAATGCCATTCCTTTTAATGTGACTTTAAGTGGCAATAGATCCCAATTTTTGGCCTATTTGTCTTCACTGGAAAAATTACCGTATTTTACCAAGATAGTGTCTATAAATATTATGGCTGCGCAGGGATTTGACGGCCCATCGCAAATTAGCTTAAGAGGATTATTATATACAAAGTAAGCAGTAAAATTATATGGATAAAAATATTTTAGCAAAAATTAAACTGGTAAAAATAAAGGATATTGTTTACCCCATATTTACAATTCTGGTCTTTTTAGTATTTATGTTATTTTTTATTTTATCGGTTGTATTTTTATTGAACTCCATCAATAAGGCCTTTGGCGGGGGCGAAGAAGAATATAAGATAGTACGATTTGATATGGAAGGATTTAATAAAATAACCGGCAGACTGGGAATTAAAATAGAATAATACAAGTATGCGGCTAAAAAATAAGTTTAAGCATTTTATTATTTAAAAAATGAGCAATATAAAGAAAAAAATAGCAGTTGTGGAAGATGACCCCTTTTTGAATAAGGCATTTTTATTAAAACTTGGTAGCGCCGGATTTAATACTGTTTCCATAAAAGACGGGGAGGAAGCCATGGATATAATCAGCAAAGAAATGCCAGATTTGATATTGCTTGATTTGATGCTCCCGCATAGGAGCGGGTTTGAAATTTTAGCCGACCTTAAAAAAGATGTGAAATTAAAAGATATTCCGGTTTTGATTTTGACTAATTTGGGTCAAGAAGAGGAAAGGCAGCGAGGTCTAAGTATGGGCGCAAAAGAGTATTTGGTAAAAACCGATATTAAACTGGAGGAAGTGGTGGAAAAGATAAATGGATATTTAAAGCAAGAAGTGTTATAATTTAAAATATAATAATTAATCTATCTAAATATATGTTTGAATTATTAGAAGAGTTCTTTTATCCGGTTTTTTCCGTTAGTACGGTGGTTCTTGCTGTTTTGGCCGTATATTTTGCCAGAAAAGCAATGCATAGTGGCTTGACCTATTCAACGGTTGCCGCCACTGTTTGGACATTATCCATTTTGGCAGTTGCCAGAATTTGGCATTTTATTTATGAGACACTTGAATTAAAGGGATCATTGGGCGAGTGGGTTGAAATTGTTGAATATAGTTTATTTATTATCGCATATGCCATGTTTATTTGGATTGTTATAAAGTCATTGTCCGTTAAAATTCCGGAAATTAAAAAATAAAAATAATGGCAGAAGAAATTAAAAAGAAAATAGTAATTGTGGAAGATGACCCCTTTTTAAATAGGGTGCTTCTTTCTAAATTGAAGAAATTTGATTTTGATATTATACAGATTAAAGACGGGAACAAAGTAATGGATATAATCAGCAAAGAAATGCCAGATTTGATATTGCTTGATTTGATGCTCCCGCAAAAGAGCGGGTTTGAAATTTTAGCCGACCTTAAAAAAGATGTGAAATTAAAAGATATTCCGGTTTTGATTTTGACTAATTTGGGTCAAGATGAAGAAAAAAAGCGAGGTTTAAGTCTTGGCGCGTTGGAGTATCTCGTGAAGACAGATATAAAACTTGAGGAAATAGTAGAGAAGATAAATAACTATCTAAAAATATAAAATAAAATATAGAATATGGAGCGTAAAAATCAATCCGCATGGCGGATTGATTTTTTATTGATTTATGGCATTATAATTATCGATTATTATTTTTATGAGTAAAATTATTAATAAAAACAAAAAAGTTTTTGTGGCGATGAGCGGAGGAGTTGATTCTTCGGTTGCTGCTTTATTATTGAAAAAACAAGGATATGATGTCGTAGGGGTGTTCATGAAGTATTGGATGGACGAGAACGATATTCCAAACGGCGAGGAGAATAGATGTTGCTCGCTTGAGGCGCGACGCGACGCGATGCGAGTTTGCGCGCAACTTGGCATGTCTTTTTTGACTTGGGATTTTCAGAAAGAATTCAAAAAAGCGGTGGTGGATAATTTTATTTCCGGATATAAGATGGGGATCACTCCGAATCCTTGCGTTGTTTGCAATAAAGAGATAAAGCTCGGTTTGTTTTTGAAGCGCGCCATGAAAGAGGGCGCAGATTTTGTGGCAACGGGGCACTACGCTAAAATTTCTCAACCACGAAATTTTAGCAAGTTAAAAGTTAAAAGTTCAAAGTTAAAAGAGAAATACAGATTATTGCAGGCGAGAGACGGAAAAAAAGACCAGTCATATTTTTTATATAATCTCACGCAAAAGCAGTTAGCTCATATTTTATTTCCGCTTGGCAATTTGACTAAAGATAAAGTGAGAGAAATTGCGCAAGGCGCCGGTTTGCCGGTGGCACTCAAAAGGGATAGCCAAGAGGTTTGCTTTGTCAAGAATGCGGATTTACGCGGATTTTTAAAGACGCGGATTCACGCAGAAAAAGGGATAATTATAGAAGCAAAAAGTAAAAAACGAATTGGAGAGCATGAAGGCGCGCAGTTTTTTACGATTGGCCAAAGGGCGCCGATTGGCGGAAAAGGGCCATATTATGTGATTGGCAAAAATATCAAAAAAAATCAGTTAATTGTGGCGCAAAATGGCGATCAAAACCTTTTTGTTCGGGAATTTGTGGTTAAAGATGTAAATTGGATCGGAGGCAAAGCGCCGAAGATGCCGTTTGAATGCATGGTAAAAACAAGATATCAACAAAAAGCGCAGAAATGCATAATAGAATTAAGAATTAAGAATTATGAATTATGCGTTCAGAAAAAGAAATCCTTGATTCATAACTCATGCTTCATGATTCATTTTTTGAGGCCGCAGCGCGCCGTCGCACCTGGGCAGTCAGCGGTATTTTTAAAAGGCAAAGAAATAATAGGTGGGGGCGTGATATTGCAATAATTTTATTTTTTGTTATTCTGTGGATAACGGATAGCAAGATTATAGTAGAACTTTAAAAATTAAAGGAGGAAAAATAAATGGCAAAGGCAAGCAAGAACGAGAAGATCCAGGAACTGAAAGAATCTTTGTTTGAAAAAGAGTATGAAAACGAGAAATTACAAAAGACTATCAAAAGTTTAAACAGGGACTTGACGAAAGTCGGGAGAAAAAAGCATCTTTATGAGGTAATGGGTGATGCTTTTATTTCAGCGGTCGGCGCTTTGCCGAAAATTGATACGCCGAAAATTTCCAGAGGCATCGTGAGGAAAGAGCTTGATGACGAAGCAGTGACTATACTGTTTTCTGATGCTCAAATAGGATCGTTGGTAAAAGCGGGAGAAACAGGGGGAATCGGAAATTACAATAAAGATGTGTTTTGCGAGCGGTTGGAGAATTTTCAGAATAACATGGTCAAGATATTGAAATACCACCCCAATCCAATGAGTGTCCTTTATGTGGATTTTCTCGGAGACATTATCGAGGGGTCAACGATTTTTAAGGGTCAATTGAGACAGATTGATATGAATACCGTTGAACAGGTTCTTTTTGCCAGTGAGAAGATAGCTCATACTTTGAATTTTCTTTCAACGTTATTTGGAAAAGTGGTAGTCAATGCCATAGTTGGCAACCATGGTCGCGTTGGAGAAAAAGGAGTTAATTCTCCGCTGGATAACTTTGATTATTTGGTTTATAAATACCTGGAAGACAGATTAAAAACAAATAAGCGCATCAGGCTTAACATATCTCCAACCTGGTGGATGATAGTTGAGAAGAAAGAACATAAGTTTTTATTGGCGCATGGCGACGATTTTAAGTCATGGCTTCGCATACCTTTTTACGGGGCCTTGCGTTATCGTCAGAACATGATAGAACTTCTCAGGGAAAGTTTTAATAAAGTTATCAATGGTAAGGTTGATTTTGATTTTTTGGAAGTCGGCCATCATCATGAGCCGGCGGAATTCTCAAGGATTATTATGAATGGCAATTGGGTTGGCGCTTCCGAGTTTTCAGGCAAACGTCTGCAAGCAGGAGGAATGCCTACGCAAATGGTTTTTGGGAGTCATCCCGTTTATGGGATAACTTGGATAAGGAAAGTGTTCCTTGAAGATCCGCGCGAGTTGCCGTGTATGAAGGTTTATAATTAAAATAACCCCCACCCTTAAAAGGGGCGGGGGTTTTTCTTTTGGGAATTTAATTTTGTTTTTCTTGGATACGAAAACTGGACAGCGCGAGGCTTTATAAGTTAAGATAATAAGAGAAATCGTTTGACTTTGAACTTTAAAAATCTTTTAAGGAAGGGGAGGCGCAGAATATGGATGACTGGGACAAGAGAGGAGCTCAACAATTTAGGAATAAATTAACCGATGATACAAATACGGTTTCAAGAGATGGCTATTTTGAAGTGGATATTACAAGAATAGGCCATAAATTAGAAAAATTGAAACAACATTTAAGTTCGCGGATTATTGGTCAGCCAAGAGCGGTAGAGCATATTGTCCGTGCTTTTCAGAGGGAGAAATTTAAAAACCCTTCATTGCCAATAGGCGCTTTTTTATTTGCTGGTCCGCCAGGAGTCGGCAAGACAGAGACAGCAAAAGAGATTGCAAGATATGTAATAGGCGATGTGGAAGAGGCGCCGCTTATACGGATTGATTGCTCTCAATATTCTGAACCACATCAAATATCAGCGCTAATAGGTTCGCCGCCGGGGTATATAGGCGCGGATAAATCTCCTCTTTTGTCATTCAGGAATATAGCAGATCCATTTATTAAAGCAAAAATGAAATTAAATCCCGAATTCAGGAGAGATCACGATAAACTGGGAAGAAAATGGGAGGGATTATTAAATAATAAAAACAACAAAGGATTTAAGAGTGCAAATAGCGATAGTTCCCTCAAGGATTATATTGTTGGTGTTAATGCTTATTACGAATTTGAACAAAAATGGAAATATAAGAGCGTTATTTTATTTGATGAAGTGGAAAAAGCGGATAAAGCCCTTTGGCATATACTCTTAAGTATACTGGCCGAAGGACACATCACTTTAAATTCCATTGGCAATGAAACAGTTTTGTTTAATAATTCCATAATAGTGCTAACGACTAATATCGGATCCCACGAACTTCAGAGGTTGATAACGGATAGCGCGATCGGATTTAAGGTTAAAGGGAAAGAAAAAGGGGAAAAGTTGGATAAAGAAATTTATCGAGAAGTTAAAAGAGCGCTGGAAAAGAAATTCCCGCCAGAGCTTTTAAGCCGCCTCAAGGAAGATATTGTCGTATTTCGCCATTTTAATGATGGTGATTATATGAGCTTGGTTGATACGCATCTTGGAAAAATTCGTCAAAGATTTTATCGTTCAAAAGTTCCGTTGAAATTGTCTTTTACGCCTGAATTTAAACAAATGCTTATTGAAAAGGGAGTAGATAAACAATATGGAGCAAGAGTTTTAAATCAAAAGATTGAAAAATATGTAGTAGAGCCTGTCAGTATTGGTATTGGATCCGGCCAGATTTTCAATTGTGATGATATTATGTTTGATTTTATGAATGAAGAAATTAAATTGTATGCGAAGCGAGCAGGAGCAATAAAGGCGATTATAAAAGAAGAAGAGTTTGGTATTAATTAAATTTTTATTAAGCCGATCGCAAAGATCGGCTTTTCTTTTTTTCTCCATACTGCTACTCTTTAATTATGAAGAATATTTTTAAATTATTTTTTTATACGGGAATTTTAATTATTTTGACCGGTATTTTATTAATTTTATGCATTGTTTTTGTCAATAAAAAAATAAACGAACCACTTAAAATCGAAGCGCAGTCACAGATTTTTGAAGTGGGGATTGGCGACGGAGCAAGGAAAATCGCATCTAATTTGGAAAGTCAAAAAATAATTTCCAACCGAAATTATTTTCTTTATTATCTATGGCAGACAAATTCCGCCGTGAAATTGCAGGCGGGGAAATATTTATTTAGCGCGTCTAGTAGTATAAAAGAAGTTGCAGATAGGATTATAAAGGGGGAGGCGATAAAAGAGGAGACTCAAATCACCATCCCCGAGGGTTTTAGAATGTCTGAAATTGAAAAGCGGTTAGTAGAGAAAAACTTAATAAAAAGAGACGATTTGATAAACTTTAATTATGACTCTTCAGGTCCGGTATGGGATAAGCATTATGATTTTTTATATCAGGATTGCAAGGGCAGATGGTGCATATTGGAGGGTTATCTTTTTCCTGACACTTATAATTTTCCATCAGATGATTTGTTGAGCGTTGATGATGTTGTTATTAAATTTTTGGATAATTTTGATAAAAAAACAAAATCATTAAGAGATGAAATGAAAACAAGAGAGGCGGTATTTATAACGGATTTTTATAATCTACCGTTAAAACCAAGAAAGGTGGATTTTCATGATATTGTGATAATGGCGTCTATTTTAGAAAAAGAAGTCAGAACTCTTGATGATATGAAAATGGTTTCTGGACTTTTATGGAAACGTATCTCTATTGGTATGCCGCTTCAGGTGGACGCGACAATCGCTTATATTACCGGTAAGAAAACCGGCGAGATAACCCGAGATGATTTAAAGATTATTTCACCGTTTAATGCTTATTTAAATAAAGGATTGCCGCTAGGACCGATTTCTAACCCCGGCCTTATTGCGCTGGATGCCGCGCTCAACCCCGCTCAAAGCGATTATTTATATTATCTCTCCAAACCCACCGGCGAAACAGTTTTTAGCAAAACCCTGGAAGAACACAATAGGGCAAAAAACTTGTATTTGAAATAAGATGATTAATTTCACCAAAGAAGATAAAAAAATCGGGCAAGCCATATTCATAAAATTTGAGTATGGCAGACTGAATAAATTCTGTTGGCCGATTACTCCTTTTTCAACAATCTTTAAGATTTTAAATAATAAGGAAAGAGCGCTAATTGATAAGATTTTGAGCGTGAATCCTAAGAATCTTGGAAAGACCGGAAAATTTTATGGAATTAAACCGGTTCCTAAAAATTTAGTTATTATTAAAAATCAAAAATACGAGATTAACGGCCAAACGCGAAAAGTAAAACCACAGTATTTGCCTAGGAAAGTTTTTTCTGCGTATCAAAAAATGAATAAGGCCATGTGCGATGATATTGACGGGTCGCTGAATGTTTTATCCGGTTATCGTTCGCCCGCGTATCAGCTCGTGATATTTTTTCATTATTTATATTTGAATGGTTGGGATTTAAAAAAGACTTTCAGGGGAGTGACTTTGCCCGGCTGGAGCGAGCACGGATGCCCCGAAAAACAAGCGATTGATTTTGCGCCCGTTAAGGGGATTGAAAAATTGGAAGATTTTTATAAAATAAAAGAATATAAATGGCTTTTGAAAAATGCCAATAAATTTGGATTTTATTTGTCTTTTCCGAAAAATAACAAGAGCGGAATTATGTTTGAACCGTGGCATTGGCATTTTAAGGGCGCAGAGGAATAGAAAGCTCATCATTAAATTATCAGTTTGTCAGCTATTGATTATTTATTTATTTCATATACACTAACAACATAAAATTTAAGCCGTAGACAAAGAGCAGAATCTAAGAGCCAGAAGTTGGAATTTAGAATAATTTAAACTTCTCCTTTGGTTTTATAAGACTCTTTTAGGCACAGCGAATTTATAACTGTTATAAGTCATTTGTTATTGGTTATAAGTTAATGTGTATCTGCGGCCTTTTTGATAAAAGGTCGTTTTTATTTATGAAATATCAAATATTAAAAATTAAATATCAAAATGACATATTAAAAATAAAAAATATTTAAAATTCCATTCAATTTTGAATTTTAAATTGTAATTTTAATTTTTACATTTTGATTTTTTAATTTAGCGAAGCGATTATGGCATTAACAAAAAAACAAAAAGAAGAGATATTGAAAGGCGTTGAGGAAAAATTATCAAAACAAAAAAGCGTCGTGTTCACTGATTTTACCGGCCTTAATGTGGAGAAACTACAGACATTGCGCAGGCAATTGCGCGAGAAGGGGATTGAATATCAAGCCGTGAAAAAGACGTTGCTCCAAATTGCGCTTAAAAAATCTGGGCTTGATGTTGATTTGAGTAAATTTCCGGGTTCAATAGCGGTGGCTGTGGGATATGGCGATGAGATTGCGCCCTCCGGCGTTATCTATGATTTCGCAAAAGTGAAAGAAAATAGCGCTCTTCAAATTCTTGGTGGGATTTTTCAAAATAATTTCGCCCCAAAAGAAATGATTTTGAAGCTCGCCAAGATTCCATCAAGAGAAGTATTGTTGACACAATTAGCATCGGTATTTATTGGTCCAATCAGGGGTTTGGCAATTGCTCTTGATGGAATCAGAAAACAGAAAGAAGTTAAATAATAATTTAAAACCTGAAAATTAAAACTTGAAATCCGCCGCGGCGGACTTCAAGCTTCAAGATTTAGGATTTAATAAAATGTCGGATAAATATAAAAAAATTATTGAGGAAGTGGAAAAGATGACAGTTTTGGAACTTTCGGAACTTGTTGAAGCTATTGAAGAAAAATTCGGAGTTTCAGCTGCTGCTCCGGTTATGGTCGCGGCTGCGGGAGCTGCCGCTGGCGGTGAAGCCGCTGAAGAGAAATCAACATTTAATGTTGAATTAAAATCAGCTGGAGAGCAGAAGATTCAGGTCATTAAGGCCATTCGCGAAGTAACGGGTCTTGGACTTAAGGAGGCAAAAGATATAGTTGACGCAGCTCCTAAAGTTGTTAAAGCTGATGTCCCGAAAGCCGAAGCTGAACAATTGAAAGAAAAATTGCAGGCAGCTGGCGCAGTTGTAGAGTTGAAGTAAAATTGCAGAGAATTAATTAAAGATATATAAAATCCCGCCCATCAACTTATATTTGAGGCGGGATTTTATTTCGAAATTATTTTTTTGGGAAAATGAGATATTTCCACTATAAAGTGATATTTTTTAATTATTTGGGGAAATTTTATCCGCTTACTAGCTAGCGGATTGGCAAGTTTGCGAAAAAATGTTATTTTATATTAAGTTTCAAATCACTGTTTATTATTTATCAATAATATGAATAACAAATATCCGCCAATAGAGGATTTATTCTCGGATATCAATAAGATACGCATTATAAGATATTTTATCCGTAATCCAGAGGGTTTTTTTGAGAAGTCTGAGATTGCAAAACGTCTTGGCATGCGTAAAAATATTTTTGAAAAAGAGTCAAAGCTTTTTACCCTGATCAACTTTTTGAAAACTAAAAAGAGTGGCAAGTCGAAGTTTTATGCTTTGAATATAAAATTTTATTTATATCCAGAGATGAAAAATTTAATTGAAAGGTCTATTTCTATTTCCGACGAGGAATTAATTTTAAAATTAAAGGGTGTCGGGCGAGTGTGGTTGGCTTTGGCGGCAGGTATTTTTATAAATAAAGAAGATTCGCGGGCGGATATGATGATAGTTGGTAAGATAAAGCCGTCAAAATTGGATAAATTTATTAAATTTGTAGAGGCAAAAATTGGCAGAGAGCTTAATTTTGTGGTGATGACACCGGAGGAATTTAAATATCGCCATAAAATGTTTGATAGATTTGTCCATGATATGCTTGAATCTCCGCACAAGAAATTGATTAGTAAAATTAGATTATAAAAATCAAAAAAGTTTTTAAAAAATCCTCCGACATATATCGTTGGGGGATTTTTTAAATTTTTTGAGAAATATTTTTAGGATATATGTTTTTGGTGAAACTGTGGATAAGATTCTCTTTAAATATATTTATTGTGGTATAATAAATACAGGAGATTAATTTTTTATAAGAAACTTTTATTAATTTTTTATAAGAAACTTTAATTCGAACAAAATTTCAATGGATGAGCAAATATAAGGTCGGATATTTGCAAATTATCAATAAAAAAATATTTTTATAAAAATGGCTACAAAGAAAAAAGCAAAAAAGAAAGCTACAAAGAAAAAAACAGTAAAGAGAAAGAGATAGTTGACAAGCTACTTTTCTTATGCTAAACTAAAAGCATAAGTGAGTGCTCTCGAAAAGAGCATTTCAAATGTTAGGGAAAGACCTTGCGGATTCGCAAGGTCTTTTTCTTTTGTAAAACAAACCCCCTTAGGGATGGCGGAAAGGACTCCAATTCAAATGTTTTAAAGTGAGCGCCAGTCCAGCCATCCCTAAGGGGGTTTGTTTGTTTATATAATAAGGAATAATCAAAATAAATACAATCTGTTATCTGCGCGTAAAATAAGATAAAATGTTTCAAATAATGAAGTAGATATCATCTCGGGATTGTTTTGGAGGGGGAGATGAGGTATATTGGGAATGACAATTAATAATTAACAATTAACAGCTGACAATTGACCAAATATCAAATGTCAGCTGTTTGCGAAGCGTATGAAGATAAATATAAAAACATCAAATCTAGATTTAACTCCAGCGATAACAACTTATATTGATGATAAAATAAATAGTCTTGAGAAATTTATATCAGGAAAAGAACTTAAGGATTGGGATGAGAAGAACCAAGCTGCCGTAGAGGCCGATGTTGAGATTGCTCGTACAACTAGCCATCATAGGCAGGGAGATATTTTTAGCGCGGAAGTAAATTTGAAAGTTCCAGGCAGAATTATTCGCGCTGAAGCTAAAGAGTGGGATATCAGGGTGGCGATTGATCGTGTTAAAGATGAGCTTCAGATTGAGCTTAAAAAATACAAAAACAAGCAAGAGACGGAGTTTAGAAAGGGGTCCCGTCTTTTAAAAAAATTGATTTCAATTTCTCCGCTGGCTTGGCTTGGGAAAGAAAAGAGAAAAGGAGGCCGAGATTTGGAGGAGGGAATATAAATTAGAATCATGAATTTTTTATCTTTTATCTTTGGCGATGCCAATAAACGGTATATTGAAAATCTTGAACCAACGATTAAAAGAATCGGTGATTTTGATTTTGAGTTTGAAAAATTATCAGATAATGAATTGAAGGAAATGACGCAGAATTTCAAGGATCGTTTTAAAAAAGGCGAAACATTAAATGATATTTTACCGGAAGCATTTGCGTTGGTTCGTGAAGCTGCAAAAAGGACTTTGAATATGAGGCATTTTGATGTTCAGTTGATGGGTGGAATCGTTTTACATCAAGGCAAGATCGCGGAAATGCGGACTGGCGAGGGTAAAACATTAGCTGCGACACTGCCGGCATATCTTAATGCTTTAAACAGCAGAGGGGTTCATATAATTACTGTGAATGATTATTTATCTCGCAGAGATGCTGTTTGGATGGGGCAGATTTATGATTTACTCGGTATTACCGTTGGATGCATTAATCACGAATCAGCTTTTCTTTACGATTCTAAATATGGCCAGCATCAAGATAGAGAAAAGGAAAAAATTCTCGATAGAACAAGAGATAGTATAGGAAATTTCAGGGTAGTGGAGGATTATTTAAGGCCGGCTTCAAGGAAGGATGCTTATGATGCAGATATCTTATATGGCACGAACAACGAGTTCGGATTTGATTATCTAAAAGATAATATGGCATATGATGCCGGACAAATGGTTCAGAGGGGCCATTATTTTGCTATTGTGGATGAAATAGACTCAATCCTAATAGACGAAGCGCGTACACCCTTGATTATCTCCGCGCCAGACGAAGAATCGGCGGTAATGTACGACCAATTTGCAAAAATCGTTCCACGACTCAAGGAGAATATTGATTTTAATGTAGATGAAAAAATGCGGGCTATCGCGTTAACTGACGAAGGCATAACGGATGTTGAAAAAATTTTGGGAATAAAAAATATTTACGATCCGGACTTGGGAGCGACTGGTTTGAGATATGTGCATCATTTGGAACAAGCGCTTCGCGCGCAGATTCTTTTTAAGAAAGACAGGGATTATGTCGTAAAAGACGGAGAAGTGATTATTGTTGATGAATTTACGGGTCGCTTGATGCCCGGACGCAGATATTCCGAGGGACTCCATCAAGCGATTGAAGCGAAAGAAAACGTTAGAGTACAGAAAGAGTCCCGAACCCTGGCGACCATCACTTTTCAAAATTATTTTCGCATGTATGAAAAACTTTCCGGAATGACCGGTACAGCCGCCACTTCAGCAGAGGAATTTTATAAAGTATACAAACTTGATGTTATAACTTTGCCGACCAATAAACAAATGCTGAGGGTTGATTTGAGAGATCAGATTTTTCAATCAGAAACGGGAAAGTTTCAAGCTGTTGTTAGGGAAATAAAAAAGCGCGCTAAAGAAGGCCAGCCGGTTCTCGTGGGTACTGTTTCCATTGAAAAAAATGAGCAGTTGAGCGATCTTTTGCGAAAAGAGGGGATTCTCCATGAAGTATTAAACGCCAAGAATCATGAAAGAGAAGCGGAAATTATCGCTCAAGCGGGAAAGATAGAAGCCGTGACCATTGCCACTAATATGGCGGGCCGCGGTGTAGATATTATACTTGGCGGTAATCCGCAAAATGAAGAAGATGCTAAAAAAGTCAGGGAGCTCGGCGGGCTTTTCGTAATCGGTACCGAGAGGCATGAAGCGCGCCGCATAGACAATCAATTAAGAGGCCGCGCGGGACGTCAGGGAGATTCCGGGTCGTCGCAGTTTTTCATATCTTTAGAAGACGATTTGATGAGGATTTTTGGATCGGAGAAAATAAAGAATCTTATGGCGCGACTTGGCGTTCCGGAAAGCCAACCCATAGAAAATTCCATGGTTTCGCGCGCCATTGAATCGGCTCAAAGCAAAATCGAAGGGCATCATTTTGACTCTAGAAATTATGTTTTAAAATATGATGAAGTTATGTCAAAACACAGAGACGCCATATATAGATTGAGAAAAGAAATTTTAATTTCGGAAAATCTGAAAGAAAAAAATATGGCTATGGCGAAAGAAGAGTTAAACAGAATTATAACAACGCACACTTTTGAAGGGGATTGCAGTCAGTGGAATATAGAAGAAATGTTTGAAGATATGAAGGTAATATTTGGAGCGGATATTGAGGATTTGATTGGGAAATTAAGAGAAATCAGAGATAATGATATTGTTTCGGATTTGGAAAAAATGGACATGATGCTGGCTTTGCTTGCGGTAAGGGCTCAAGAAATTTACGAAGCAAAAGAAAATCAATACGGCCATAAATTATTACTTCAAGCGGAACGAATGATAATGCTCCGCACCATTGATATGTTTTGGGTGGCGCATTTGGAAAATATGGAGCATTTGCGCGATTCCGTGCGGCTTCGCGCTTATGGTCAGCATGATCCTCTGGTGGAATATAAAAATGAAGGGCATAGATTATATCAGGAATTGACCAGCGCTATTCAAAATCATACTGTACATTCAATGTTCAGGATTCATATTGAATCCGCTCCTGCAGGGGCATTAGCTGATAAGCCGAATTTAATAGAAAAACAAAGCAAAGAAAACAATGCTATTGCTATTACGGCAAATAAAAATTTGGATCTTGGCCGCAATGACCCTTGCTGGTGCGGATCGGGAATTAAATTTAAAAAGTGTCATGGAGCGTAAAAACATGAAATACAACAAATTAGTAAGAGATAAAATACCCGAGTATATTTGTAAGAAAGGCGGAAACCCGATAACGCATATTGCGAGTGATGCCGAGTATTGGCAGAAGTTAAAAGAGAAATTGGTTGAAGAGATGGAAGAGTTCAAAAAGGACGAAAATATGGAGGAAATTGCTGATTTATTAGAAGTAATTGATGCAATAGCGGATTATAAAAAGTTCGATCGAAAGGAAGTCGAAAGCATTAAAGAAAAGAAAGCAACAGAACGAGGAAAATTCAAGGACAGAATAATTCTGGACGAATCATGACCCGCATGACATTTTCTATATTTTGGCAAAACAGGCAGTATTGTAGACAGAAAACGGCTTAACATAAGGAAAATTCGTGCGTGACAGCATTAAAAGCGTAGAAGTGTTATGGAGCATGAGGATAAAAAAATAATTGTAGCGGTGAGTGGCGGTTTTGATCCGATACACTCCGGCCATATCCGGCTTTTTCAGGAGGCTAAAAAATTGGGAGATAGATTGGTTGTTATTATAAATAATGATAACTGGCTTAAGAAAAAGAAAAACCATATTTTTATGCCAGAAAAGGAGCGAAAGGAAGTTGTTGAAGCTATAAGAGGCGTTTATCGCGTGATGCTTACCGGACATTCTAAAAATCCGAAAGATATGAGTGTTTGCAGAGAATTAAAAAATTTGCGTCCACATATTTTTGCGAATGGCGGAGACAGAATCAAGAAAAATATTCCCGAAGTTGCGGTATGTGATGAAATTGGTTGTAAAATGGTTTTTAATGTTGGCCATGGCGGTAAAATTCAATCAAGCTCTTGGTTGCTTACGGACTATATGGTCAAAGCGCCGTGTTTTTGCGGATCGGGAATTAAATTTAAGAAGTGTCATGGGAAGTAAAAAACAAGCGTAGCGAAGACCCACACCAGAACCTGCGGTTTTAGCGAGGGTCTTCATGGGACAAAGAAAAAACCCGACACAGTGGTCGGGTTAAGACACAGTGGTCGGGTTAAAATGAATTATTATTAGCTACTCTTGAGGGTTACAGAGGGATAGTACTTTCCGTCTGCGCCCTGCTGTGGCTCAACTTTTGCGACTACTTCCGCTATAAGTCGATTATTCTTATATACGAGTACGCGGGCAGGGTGGTTAGAAATTGCATCTTCTGATTCAACTACAACTCTTACTACCGGGTCTTCAACTACAACTCTTACTACCGGGTCCATGAGTAACCTCCTTTTTGTATTAAAGATGTAAATATCTATTTGCAGATATTAAGTAATTCCCGTTGATTAGTCAACCCCTTAGAATCATTTTGGCTACTCCTTTGGCGCAATAAAATATTTAAAAAAATTAAAATAAAAAATATTAATTTTAGTTATATATTAAGAACAAAATAATTTAAAACATTGCCAAAGTGGCTCTAGTGGTTCTACGGGGTCAATAGAGTTTAGTTATGGTATGGCATTATAAATGTCATGAATCCATTGGAAATCATTGAAAAATATTATAAAGATAATCCTGGAGCGAAAGATATTTTAATTGCGCATGGAGAAATGGTGGCTAAAAAAGCCACTGAATTGGCGAAAAAAGTAAAACATTTAAATCCCGATTTGAAATTTATAAAAGAAGCGGCGATACTGCATGATATTGGGATATTTTTAACCAATGCTCCGCAAATTAATTGTTATGGCGACAAATTTGCGGAAGCCGCTGATCGTTGCGATATGGACTGGCGGCTTCTGCCGGCAATTGCGGTCCGGGAGTCATCCGGCGGAAAACAAGCGTGCGGTAATAATCCGTTCGGCTGGGCTTCCTGCCGAGTGGATTTTGAGAGCGTGGAGAAAGCGATTGAGGTCGTGGGATCGAATCTTTGCGGGTTCAATCCGAGAACTGAAAGCTACTACAAAAACAAAACAACCTACGAGAGGTTGTGGAATTATAACGGTATGGTGAATCGGAATTATCCTGATGAAGTTTTGAGGATTGTAGACGATTTTTGACAAAAAAGATGACCTTTTGTTCCTTCAACTTCAATAATTTTCGGATAAGAAGTATAATGTAAGTGATGAAAGAGTTTTTGCCTCCAAAAAGCGTGGTGTTGAAAGTTTCCAGATTCTTTCTGGTAGTAATTTTAGCTTTCTCTTGGATTTTTTCGGGCTGGCCGCAGATTTTTAATTTCCCACCCAACATTCAAGAAGCGCAGGCAGTAACGTGTGGATTCGGGACCGATATAGGTGGGGGACAATGTCGGGGTTTTATTACATCGGGAACAACTTTCACCGTGCCAAACGACTGGAACAGTTCTAATAACACCATTGAAGTTATAGGTGGTGGAGGTGGTGCATGTGGACATAACCCCGGTGCTGGCAATGGTGGAGGTGGCGGTGGTGCATACTCGCAAATCACCAATCTTACGCTAACACCGTCTGCAACAATTGACCTTGTGGTTGGAGTGGCTGGAGGATTTAGAGGAGACGGTGGCGATACGTGGTTTAACGGCACTACCTGTGCCGGAGCATCTGTGTGTGCGGACGGTGGAATTGGAGCAGTCAATCAGGCTGGCGGTACAGGCGGCACAGCTGCCAATAGTGTGGGTACGCTGAAATACGATGGTGGAACTGGTGGCACAGGAAATGGCACTGCGGATAGCCAGGGTGGCGGAGGAGGAGCTGGCGGTCCAAATGGAGCCGGTGGAGCCGGTGGTTTTGGAGATGATGACAACTTGACCGATGGGGTTGGAGGTGGAGGAGGAGGTAATGGCGGAAGAACTACCACTGGAGGTTATGTTGGCGGCGATGGCAGGGTTTCCGATACGGTTGGGGCAGATGGCGGCAATAACTTTTCTAACACGGCTAGTAGCGGAGGAACGGGCGGAAACGGTGGACCTGGCGAGGCTGGTGCAGATGGAGGAGGAGGAGGCGGTGGCAGTGATGCTCAAGCCGGCGGTAATGGTGGTAACGGCATTGACTGGGACGCCACGCACGGTTCCGGTGGAGGAGGAGGTGGCGGTGGCGATTCTGCCGGCGGCGGCACGGGCGGTTTGTATGGCGGTGGAGGAGGTGGAGGAGTCGGTAATCAGCCGACTGGCGCGCAAGGAATTATTGTGATTACCTATACGCCCGCGGCCGGGTCGACCCTTACTTTCAGCATTTCTGACAGCGCGATTGGTTTTAGCAACCTTGATGCCGTAAATGAGAGATGGGCAACCGGCGATGGCGCGGGGAGCGCGACAGAAGTTTCAGCTCATACAATAAGCGCCTCTACCAATGGCGCAAGCGGCTATGCAATAACCATTAATGGCAGTACTCTTACTTCGGGTGCGAATACGATTACCGCCATCGGCGCGACTGCGGCTAATGTCACCGCAGGCAATGGCACAGAGCAGTTCGGAATACGCCTGACTGCTTCAGGGGGCAACGGCGCGGTTTCAGCTCCATATAACGGCGCGGCAAATAATTACGCGCTGGATACCGCCGCCTTTCCCGACCAAATCGCTTCAGACCCTGACGGCGATGATGTGAGCACCACCTATTCTGTTTTTTATGCGGCTAATATCTCTGCCGCCACAGAAGCGGGCACCTATACCTCCACCTTGACATATATTGCTACCGGGACTTTTTGAGGTATAATGAAAGTGTGAGTTGTGGATTATCAAGCTGATACTATGGTATAATGAATTTGACTTGTGGATACCACATCAAGTTGATGTGTGGTATAATAGAATTACAAAAAATATGAGCAATAATCATCAAAATTTGGCTTCAGTTTCGTCTCTCTCTTACATAGATAAATTCTGGAGAAGTTTCTTGCCCCGTAGTGAACGCGAGGCGTTCTACTACTGGGGTGATTTTAGGTCCAATCGACTATGCCCCATTAGAAAGCTTTCAGCTTCTAACGGGGTAAAGTTGATTGGATTTTTGTTTTCGTAAACAAGGTCGAGCGAAAATAATTAACAAAGATAAGAAACCAATTAATAATTTATGAAATACATTACGATAAAAACAAGTACGATAGTAAGTTTTGGGTTAGTTCTGGCAATGCTTGCGATCTTGATAGGGCCGCCTTTGCAGGTTGCCAATGCTGCGGCTTTGACGAGTAAATCAGATGCAATGTCCCGACTTGAGGTATCCGTTGCCGATTCTCCGTTATCTGACCACGCGATTCAATTTACCACTCCAACTGGCGTTGCTTCCGCCCAAACCATTGTCATTACTTTTCCTGCTGACTTTGACGGCGCAAACGATCCACAAGGGGCTCTTGATTTCAACGATGTTGACTTATTTGAAGATACCACACCAGATACAGTATGCGATGGGACAGCTGAAACTCTTGTTGCTTCAGCGCCTGCGGCTGGCGAATGGAGCGCGGTATTCAGCGGCACAGAGAACAGAATACTCACCTTCACATCAGGAGGCGCTTCTGCCATTATAGCGGCGGCCTCGCAGGTCTGCGTTAAAATAGGTGAGAATGCCACTGGCGGCGCCGCAAACTCACAGTATATAAATCCAAGCACAACCGGTTCAAAAACCATTACTCTTTCCGTTGGTTCGGGCGCGGATACCGGCGATCTAGTAGTGAACATTATCACTGACGATTCGGTCGCGGTTTCCGGGACAGTGGTTGAATCAATGACTTTCACTATTGATGATATCAGTATTGGTTTTGGAACTCTGACATCAGCCAATGCGCGTTTTGCCAGCGGTGATGGAAATGGTACGGCCGGGCCCACATCAGCTTCTGCTCATACCATGACAATGGCTACCAACGCGGCATCGGGTTATAGCATTAAATATAACGGAGCCACGCTTACTTCGGGCGGAAACACCATTATTGTCGCCACGATTACTGGAGATGAAGATGGAGTGCCGGCAAGCGAGCAGTTTGCCATCGGTTTTACCACAAACGGAAACGCCACTATTGTCTCAGCGTATAATCAGGTTTTGCCGACATTCAATTACAGTTTTGTCGCAAGCACCGAAACCGAGGTTATTTCGGAGACGGTTCCAACCGCTATCGAGACATTTTCCGCGTTCTATCTTACAAACATTACGGGAGCTACAGAGGCGGGCTCTTACACGACAGCAATAACTTATACCGCAACCGCGAATTTCTAACGGGGTTGAAAAAAGTATGAAATACGATATTTTCGCCCCGTTAGATAGGCGGAATCTTTATCTAACCGGGTTAAGCGTAATTTTAATATTATTGCTTTGGCTGACTTTTGTTCAGCCGGTTTTTGCTTTAACTATTTCGCCGGTAAGAATGGAAATTTCCGGCGATCCGGGCCAGACCCTGCAGGGCGAGCTTGAATTACTCAATGAACAAAAAGAATCAAAGACATTTTATTCTTCCGCGCAGAATTTTGAGGCGCGCGGCGAATCGGGCGCGCCTTATTTTTTGCCTGACACGAGCAAGGGCCTTGCTTCTTGGATCAAAGTGCAAGAAAGCGTCACATTGAAACCTGATGAACGCAAAACCATTCCTTTCAGCATTGAGATTCCTCGCAATACAGAACCGGCAGGGTATTTTGCCGCTATTTTGTGGGGCACTTCTCCGCCCCAGACGCAAGGCGGAGGAGAAGTGACGATTGGCGGGAAACTGGGCGTTCTGATTTTGCTTTCTGTTTCTGGCGAGACCCAAGAAGGCGGAGGGCTTTTGGAATTTAAAACCGAAGGCGGGAAATTTCTAACTTCCCTGCCAATCACTTTTAATTATCGTTTCTCCAATGACGGGAGCCAAAGAGCAAGACCAGAGGGGCGGCTGAAAGTAAAGAACATTTTCGGCGGAACTTCGGCTATGTTGAGCGCAAATTCCAGTTTGGGCAACATACTTCCCAAAAGTATACGCAAGTTTGAGGTGGTATGGAAAACAAAGTCGCAAGACGACTTTGATGAGTTTGCGAAAGTAAAGCAACAATATATTAAAAACACCGAAGAAGAGAAAGTTGAGGGATTTTTTGGCGCTGTTCGAAACGAATGGAAAAATTTTGCCTTTGGGCTCTATAAAGCCGAACTTGACCTCACCTATGGTCAAGAGCAAAAAACAGCGGAAGCGCAATTCAGGTTTTTCGTATTCCCATGGCATCTTTTGAGCATTATTATTTTCATCTTTGCTCTTCTCGGGATTGGCGGTTGGTTCGGACTTAAAAAATACAACCGCTGGATTATTAAAAAGGCGCAGAGCGGTAAATTTCAATAGAATGCAATGCGATGCAACGCAATTTTTACAAAAACAGCATTTTTCCGGCTTATTTTAGGCCTCGCGATTTTCTCAAGCGCGAGTTTTTTTGCGCCCCAATTTGCTTTTGCCGTATCAGGAACCGTTGATATTTCCGGCACGGTTCCGGGCTGCGGCGACGGCGTTATTCAAAGCGGCGAGGAATGCGATGGTTCTAATTTGAATGGAAAAAGCTGTTCCACTCAAGGATTCTCTGGCGGCACATTAAGCTGTAATTCAAATTGCGCTTTTAATACTTCTCAATGTACTTCTGCGCCATCCAGCGGTGGGGGTGGCGGAGGAGGTGGTGGCGGTGGCTATACCGCTCCAGCCACCGGCGTTACTTTTTCTGGCAGAGCTTACCCCAAAAGCACGATAACAGTTTTGAAGGACGCGCAAATTGCGGCAACTACAGTTGCTGACGCAAATGCCAATTTTTCAGTGAGCGTTACTGGCATTTCCAGCGGCAATTATATTTTTAGCGTTTATTCGGAAGACGGCAAAGGAATCCGCTCATCTCTTTTAACCTTTCCGGTAAGCGTAACTTCCGGCGCCACCACTAACATCGGCGGCGTTTTCATTGCGCCTACCATCGCGGTGGATAAGAGCGAGGTCAAGCGCGGCGACAACATCGCGATTTTCGGGCAAAGTGTGCCAAGCGGAGAGATTACAATCGCAGTTAGTTCGGAGGAAGAATTTTTTGGAAAAACTGCCGCTGATCCGAATGGCGCATATCTTTACAATTTTGATACTACTCAACTGGATATGGGTCAGCATTTCACAAAATCAAAAGCGGCCAAAGAAGGCGCGATTAGTTCTTTTAGTAAGGCCATCAGCTTTCTCGTTGGCACAAAAAATATTGCGGCCGAATTGTCTAGGGTTGTCACGAAAGGCGATATGAACAATGATAGGCGAGTCAACCTCGTTGATTTTTCCATCGCCGCATATTGGTACAAGCGGTCATCGCCTCCTGCGTCAGTTGATTTGAATGGCGACGGTAAAGTAGATTTGATCGATTTTAGTATTATGGCATTTTATTGGACGGGATAAATCAAATATGAAAAAGGTTTTATTTATTTTTTTAAGCATAGCATTTCTTTTTCCGTACCACCTTTTTGCGGCGGAGATTTTTTATGACGCCGATACCAGAAAAGTTAAAGCGAATACGGAGTTTGAAGTCGGCGTTTTCTTGAATGCGGAAAGCGAAAACATCAACGCCATTGAGGGCATCCTGCGATTTCCGGCCGACATTTTAGAATTCAAAGAATTAAATGACGGAAATTCCATTGTTAATTTTTGGGTAGAGCGGCCGTCGCGTCGTGTCGAAAATGAAATCATTTTTTCCGGCATCACGCCGGGCGGATTTGTTGGCAAAAGAGGACTCATCTTCAGAATTACTTTTTTGGCGAAGAACGAAGGCAATGGAAAACTGGAGATGCAAAATATAAAAGCTCTCTTGAATGACGGTAATGGTACTGCGGCCGATATTTCCGTTTCTCCTCTTAAAATCATTATTACAAGTCAGGATTTGTCTTTGCCACCCAAAAAAGAAACAAAAGATCAAGAACCGCCAGAATCGTTTAAGCCAGAGATTGCGCGCGACCCCGCTATATTTGATGGCAAATGGTTTTTGGTCTTTGCGACGCAAGACAAGGGATTGGGCATTGGCCGTTACGAAATAAAAGAGACGCGATCCAGAATTTTTGGGTTATTTCCAAAATGGATTTCAGCGGAAAGTCCGTACGCGCTGCGAGATCAAAAGTTAAAAAGCTATATTTTTGTGAAAGCCGTTGACAAAGCCGGCAATGTGCGAATTGAAAAAATTCTGCCGCGAAATCCGCTTCGCTGGTACGAAAATTACGAGAATTGGATTATAATCATATTAGGGCTCGTTATTGCTTACGCTATCAAAAAATTTTTATGGAAGAGACATTTAAAAAAATAAAAAGCCTATTGGTCGGCGGCGTATTGCTGTTCGTAATTTTTGGTATTTTGCCAATAACCGCTCAAGCGGCAAGTTTGTATTTTTCTCCTTCTTCAGGAACACATGCGGTTGGTACCTCATTTATGGTAAGCGTTTATGTTTCAAGCGCCGATCAGGCGATGAATGCCGCTTCGGGAGTGATTTCGTTTCCGGCTGATAAACTATCTGTTGAGGCACTTTCCAAAAGCGGTTCTGTTTTTAGCTTGTGGGTTCAGGAACCCTCTTTTTCCAATTCAGCCGGCACGGTCAATTTTGAAGGAATAGTTCTGAACCCGGGCTTTACCGGCACAAGTGGCAAAGCCATCAGTATTACTTTCAAAACCAAAGCGGCCGGCAGCGCTCCCATCACTTTTTCTTCCGGCTCGGCGTTAGCGAATGATGGCAAGGGGACGAATATTTTGACTGGACTTGGAGACGCCAATTTTTCAATAGGCGTAGTAGGGCCGGGAGCACCAGAGATTGTTACGCCGGCTGAAGTAGCAGGCACTCCTGAAGCGCCAGCTATTAGTTCGCCGACTCATCCTGATCCAAACAAATGGTATGCGGTAAAAGAGGCGAAATTTATTTGGGATGTGCCAAAAGACGCTACTGCAGTTCGCTTACTTGTAGGAAGAATCCCTCAGGCCATTCCCACAGTAACTTATACCACGCCAATTACCTCCAAAGAGCTTACGGATTTAGCTGAGGGTACTTACTATTTCCATGTGCGACTTCGCAATGCCGAAGGATGGGGCGGCGTCTCGCATTTTAGGTTTCAAATAGATACAGAAAAACCGACTCGTTTTGAGATCAGCGAGGTTGAGCGAAAAGATTTGACTGATCCCCGCGCCAAATTCATTTTTGATGCGAGCGATAAAACATCCGGCATAGATCACTACGAGGTTCAAATCGGCAACGAGAGTCCGCAAGTATGGCGAGATGATGGAAGCCATAGATATGAAACTCCCGCTTTAGGGCCAGGAAGCTACACATTGATTGCAAAAGCCATAGATAAAGCCGGCAACTCTTTGGCTAATTCCGCGGAGTTTGTTATTCAGGCGTTAGAACCACCAACAATTACTGATTATCCCAGGGAACTTGCGAGCGGTGAAATTCTTAGTATCAAAGGAAAAACCAAATACCCAGACACTCAAGTAAATATTTTTCTCCGACACGAAAAGGATGAAGCCAAAAGTTATTCAGTGAAAAGCGATAAAGGCGGAAGATTTGTTTTTGTTGCCGAAGATAGATTATCAAGTGGCATTTATACGGCATGGGCGGAAGTGGTAGACGAGAGAGGAGCAAGGAGTGAACCGAGCGGAAAAGTTACTATAGCGGTAGAGCGACCGGCGTTTCTCCGTGTCGGCTCATGGGCTGTAGGATTTCTCTCTGTGGTTGTTCCACTTATTGCGCTTGTGCTTCTCCTTGTGTATCTCTCATGGCATTGGTGGCATAAGTTTGCGACCATGCGAAAAAGGGTAAAAAAAGAAATCCGCGAAGCCGAACACGCGCTTCATAAGGCCTTCGATTTGTTAAAAGAAGCCATTCGCGAACAGGTTAAAATGCTTGAAAAAACTAAAACAAAACGCCAACTGACCGAGGAAGAAGAAAAAATCATCAAACAACTCAAAAAAGATTTAGATGACGCGGAGAAATTTGTGCGAAAGGAAATCGAGGATATTGAAAAGGAAGTATTAAGAACAAAATAATTTAAAACATTGCCAAAGTGGCTCTAGTGGTTCTACGGGGTCAATAGAGTTTAGTTATGGTATGGCATTATAAATGTCATGAATCCATTGGAAATCATTGAAAAATATTATAAAGATAATCCTGGAGCGAAAGATATTTTAATTGCGCATGGAGAAATGGTGGCTAAAAAAGCCACTGAATTGGCGAAAAAAGTAAAACATTTAAATCCTGATTTGAAATTTATAAAAGAAGCGGCGATACTGCATGATATTGGGATATTTTTAACCAATGCTCCGCAAATTAATTGTTATGGCGACAAACCATATATTTGCCATGGATATTTGGGCAGAGAATTACTGGAAAAAGAGGGACTGCCAAAATATGCTTTGGTGTGCGAGAGGCATGTCGGCGTCGGCATAACAATAGAGAATATAAAAAAAAATAATCTGCCACTGCCCAAAAGAGATATGACCCCGCAAAGCATAGAGGAAAAAATCATTTGCCTTGCGGATAAATTTTTTTCCAAAAAAGATTTGATATCGGAAAAGACAATAGAGGAGATAAAAGCGGAAGCTGTTCAGTATGGACCCGAAAACACTCAGCGGGTTGATGGATTATTAAGAGCTCTTGACCTGTTATGAATAATAAATCAATATTAAAGCAATAGAGTTATTTTAAAAATAATAAAGGGGGTGGCGAATGATGAAGAATCTTGTGATGCTTTTATTTGTTGCTCTTGCGATATTGATATCAGGGAGGATATTTTGGAACTGGAACCATGAAAAGTTGCTTAAGGAAAATTCGTCAAAACAGGAAGCGTTTATTTATCAGAAAGGGAATGGTTTTGATTTAAAGAAAACAAAAGTATGGATTGTTTATCCAAGAGTAGCTGTGGTTAATGACTTTTTTGATTATAACAGCGTGACTTCGGATTGTTCTTTTACAATCAATGACGGCAGGGACAAAGA
>Ga0209728_1000468_pt1 | contig 33067 bp, 35 predicted proteins | sample RifGroD1_FD_183997 | JGI IMG/M metagenome (GOLD analysis project Ga0209728, IMG submission 183997) | Groundwater microbial communities from Rifle, Colorado, USA - Groundwater D1 (SPAdes) (version 2) | ecosystem: Environmental > Aquatic > Deep subsurface > Groundwater | place: Rifle, Colorado... | reverse complement strand
TATCCTATTACATATAAATTATCTATTAATTCAAGTTTTCCATCATTTAAATAGTAATTATAAGAATGATAATTTTCTAAAATCCCATTGTTTTTAATATACTTCTCAACCAAAGACCTACACACATCTATATTCTCATGAATATCTTTTTCCCAAAGATATAAAACTTCTATGCTTTTATATTTCTTTATATATGTATGTTTAGCCTTGTCTTTCCCTATTATCTTTGTTTTTCTACTATTTTCTAAATTCATTACTGGACTACAGTGAAAGAAATTTCCCATGACTTCAATCATCAAATTATAATCAGTTAAATAATTATCTATTAAATAATATTTACAATCATATTCATTTTCATAATTTACACACATATCATCTAATAGGTCATTTGTCATTAATTGAGGTTTTGTTGGTTTCTTAGAAAAATTTAGTTCTTTTAATCTTATTACTGCATTTTCTGCTGCTTTTAAACGCATAGCAGGAGTCCATATTTCATCTGCACGACCAAAAATAGGATTATTCTCTCCTCTGCAATTTATACTTCTCCATTCACCTGAACATTTCAATGAGCAAAAGTAATTTTCTTGATTTTCACTATTATAAGGGGTTAGTTCAATTATTTTTTGGCATTGTGAACATTTTATTTCCACTCTTTCAACCCAACGTGGACTATTCTCTCCTTTTTGATCAGGTATCGTTTCAAGATTTTTAATTCCAGTTTCAACTTGAGTTCTATAAAGATAATCTTTATCTTTTACCAACCCCAAGTTGCCTACTTTTCCTACTACTGAACTAAAACCTCTGTCTTTAAAATATATGTCAACTAAATCTTCTGTCTTCATATATGGATATTTATCAATTAAAAGTTGTTCTTCTTCTTTTGTCCACCAATGATTATCTTTTGTTAATTTTAATTCACTAGCTTTATCAGATATTAAAGCTTTATTTTGCCTATTAAATTTACTAATTCGCTCATTTCTGTGAATGAATAATTATCTATTAAAAAATCTAATTGTTCTTTTGACCAAGCACGATATTTTAAATATTCTTCATCCTTATGTAATTTTAATATTTTTATTGCATAATCTCCAATTTTAGATTCTGTTCTAGTTGGTAAATATTTTTCTACTATTTCTTTATTACTCATATAGGGATAATTTTCCATTAATATAGAAATATCACTTTCTGTCCATTTTTGACTTTTAGAAATTCCAAATTTACCATTCTTACATTCTTTACAAACGTTCCTAAAACCATCAGTGCAACCTTTATCTTTCGGAAAATAATATTCTGATATTTCTAGTTCTTTTCCACATTTTTTACATTGTTTTGTTTTAACTTTTTGTTCTTCCATCTCTAATTCCTTCTTTCCGTACATTTTATTTCTCCGTACTAAACACCTAAAAACAAACAGAAGAGAGGGTACGGAGAATAGGAGCAACCCTAAACTACCTCTCTTCTATGCCTACATTTTTGTAAGACAACAAATAATCCAAACATTTCTGCTTGGATTATCGACTTATCCACAAAACTTTATATTCTATTGGACTTGTTAATTTAACAATTGCATTGGTCTATATAATCCTTATGATCCGACCATCCAAGGCGTTTCATTTCCAAACTCATCTCGTATAAAGCTTCCACAATACATCCTTCGCAACCATCACTTTCCATTATCTTCTCAAATGCTTTACCAACAGATGCATTTACAATATCATCATGTCTTTGTGAACGGCAATCATCGCACATACATTCTTCATAATCACATACACAATCTGTTTCACCACATTCTGAGCAAATATTATCATCTACTTCATCAATATATTCCTCATCATGATTTCCACGCCCACAATGCTCGTCACACCCATCACAATTAGCACATTCAGGACTTACATCATATTGATTGTCATATGATTCTTCTAATTCCATTTCATCTGCAACTAATTCTTCTACCTTAAATTGCTCCATATAAGTCTCCTCATCAACTACCTGTCCGTCAATAGTATATGTTTCATACCAACATTGATTCTCTGCATCCCACATAGATTCATTATTAAAAATTCTCATTTTGTAAATTCCTGCCTTTATTTTTTTTATTTTTGTGTTGTTAATGTTTAATAGAATTGTTAAATAAATCTACAACATTTCTTTCTCTTTTGCATTAGATACATTCTTACTAGATTCAATAGTAGCATTTGCTGATATTTTACCAATTTCTATATTGTTTTCAATGTTCATACGATTAAAAATTAAAGCCACACTGTCTTCCTGTGTAAATCCGCAATTCAATAATCCAGTATATAATCCTGCAAAATAACTTGAATCTTTAAGTCCTTTGATAAATTCACTTTTATCAAATTGAATATTAATATCTTCTGCTAAATTTTCAGTAGATAATTCTAAAGGTTCGAAAAACATTATTGGATCATCTAAATTAAGTTTTGTTTCCTTTAACTCTGAAGCAGAAATATCTAATTCTTTTTCTTTACAATTATCACACATATTTAATTCTCCTATTTATCTAAATTATTTTATTTACATGATACAATCTATACATTTTTTGCTTAAAGCTAAATTAGAATCCATATACCAATCTTGTTTTCTTTGTTTAATATCTTCTAATTCTTTATCAGTAATATCTGTATATTCAATAATTAATTCTTTCATTATTTTCCAAAGTCTATTTGTTTCTTCAATATCTTCTTGCATTTCTTGTAATTTACCCCATGCTGAGCTGCTTGGTTGATGGATCATCAAAGTGCTATATTTTAATGCTCTACGATAACTTCCTACAATTCCGATAATAAAACCCATGCTAAAAGATATAGAATTCACTGTAGTAATAATGCGATATCCACTCTCACGGAGTTGCAATATGCGTGAAATTAATGCTAGACCAAAATATATTATGCCACCTTCACAGTCTAAGACTATTTCTATATCCTCTTTTGTTCCTTGTTTTTTATCTAAAGAAACAATTCTATCCAATAAATGAATTGCTTTGAAGACGCTTTCTCTATCAACTACAGAATTAAAATGTATTTTCCTGTCTCGCAAAGCACTATTTAATACCATTTCTTCAATGATTTTATCTTGAGGAATTAATATTTCCATATGTATTTATTACCCTTCGATTTTATTATTTTAATTTACAATCATATATGCACTTTAAACCACTATCATCAATAATACTTACTGTTTGACTTGGCTCACCAATAACTCTAATTCCAGTACAATAAGAATCATTAACGCAAAAACTTCCAGACATAATAGTTTTTACTTTTTGAACTGTGTCAACACTAAAATGATGGGAATGACCAAAGTATATTAATTTTGGTATTTCTCCAAGCATCAATGTCAATTTCTCTACTATCCTACTAGGAGTATCTTTATCGCCATGCGTGAAGAAACAAGTATTCCCTTTAACTTTACCAATAGCAATTGTATTATCAAGAATAGAATCACGAAACGCAATATTTTTATGATTAGACATTCTTGCTTTTAAATACCAAATAATAAAGTTTTCATATCTTTCACTATCAATAGATTCTTTCTTATCTTGAAAGTTTCTGGCATGGTTTCTGGCATGATTTCCGGTTACAAAATAAATGTTCATATTCTCAAAATGTTGACTTAATTTATCTAAAAATTTAACCATATATTCTGAGAAATTTTGTACTTGACTAACAACATTTTCTTGATTAGAATATCTTATAATATTCATGTGAACTCCTGATATCAAATCTCCTAAAAACGCTATATGACAAGTATTTATCTTGTGTGTCTTTTTAATATCTAGTATTTGCATTGTATAATTTGCTAATCTTTCAAGAAAAACATCTGTATTATATTTTTCAAATTCATTATCAATAGTTAAAGCATAATGAGAATCCGAGATAGGAATTATCATTTCGTTGTCTTCACTGTATAAATGTTCTGGAATAGTGAACTCAAACTCATTAAAATTGCCATTCTTGATACATAACTCTAATAATTCTTTTAAACCGTCACTTCTAGCAGATTGTCTTATTAAAATATTTAATTTACTTCTTTGGTCTCCTAGTCGTATACGCTCTTTTTTAAGTTCAATTTCTTTTGTATCTAGTTCATTTAATTTCTTATCAACAACAATATCTCTAACAACTTCAATTTTCTTTAACGTACCATCTTTGTCTTGCCTTTTCTTAGTAAACTGTCTCCACGCTTCACCAGTGAAGAATGGTAATCCATAATATGAATTAAGTTCATTCCATCTTGGTTCAGTAGTTTTAAACAATTCTTTATATTTATCTTTATTATTTTTGAAGTCTACACCGATGAGATATTTTTCCTCGTCAGTCACATAAACACTCCAATATTATTTATTTTCAATTTTAATTAATCATTATCGACCTTATGATTATCTGGTAATTCTAATTCAACTTCAGTATTGTAATGATCCCAATATCCACAACTGCTACACAATATTATCTCTTTGTAATCAATAAATTTATAATAATATTTTAAGCAACCGCATATTGGGCAAACTACATTTTTACTTTCCATTTTATCAATCCTCCTTATTAGAGAATACAGTAATATTAATCATTCAAAATCAAATGAGAAGCACTACAAGCATGTTGTAAGCTTCTCTTCAGGCAACCATACATAATTGTATAGTCTATCGTATAATATCGTTTTATCTAGGTTATCCGATAAACCTATTCAGTAATTAAAATATATCTAACCAAAAGCATTGCAAAATAAGACTATTTAAAATATTGTTTAATTATATTGTCCATTTATTTATTAAAATCATCCTCTTATTTCTAAGAGAGTATTTTCAAAATACTTTTATTTGTTGGATTTTGAATCCTAAATTTTTTTATATAGAGTGATTAGCGACAGCGATTATCGTATTAGTGAATGATGAAATTAATGTCATATCGAATTTGTGAATGATGATTTTATGTTTTGCGAAAATGATTAGCGATTCTTTCTTCTTGTTTTGCCTATGACAGCAAACCTAAATATTGTTTTATTTTATGTATTTAATATACATAACCTGCATTATTACCATGTTTGAATATGGTAAGGGAAAGATGTGTATAAAATAATCTATATCTTGCTTTGCTTTTGGTTAGTTGTTTTAATAGGGTTATGTGGTTAGGCATAACCATATTAATTGTCTTGGTTAATTGGGATTATTGTTGAATACTAATTAAATACTCGTCAACAATTTCTGATGTTGAGGATAATATATCATATATTGGTGTAAATTCTACTATTCCCTTCAACATTGCTCCCTCTATTTGAGTAGATAATGTATTTGCACGATTTAACATAGACTTGTACAAATCATTAATTTTATTTCTATCAAAATCTAAAGTTGTCTTTTTCTCTATTGGAAATTTATATTCTGTCTGATTCCCCTCGACGTTAAAAATATAATCTTTTCCTTGAGATTTTGCTTCAGATGGTTTTAAATCTAATAGATATTTAAGACTATTAGATAATTCTCTACTCTTTTTAGCAAATAATATACCAGTATCTAGTGTTAAGTTTTCTCCATTTTCTTGCAATTCAAGAAATAGATTTTTCTTTGCATTTTCTATAGCAAGGGATAGGATTAGTTTTTCATCAATTAATTGAGAAATTAAAAATGAAATATTAGTTACAGAACATTTATATTGACGTTCTGTAGTTTGATCAATTGTTTCATCTTGGTTCTCTGTTACTTTTGACTTTAAGTGAATTTCTTCTACTTTTAAAGAATTTGATTTATTGGATATATAAGATAGAAGAGATGAGGTATGTTGATCTAGAATGTTCAATATACGAAACGACTCTTTTAGTGAAATTGTTGAATTAGTGTTTTGTGAATTAGACATATTTGTTACTTCCTTCTTTCAATTTTAAATTTTGATAAATTAGTTTATTGAGAGAGAATGGAGAGTAATTATTATGATAACTTTATCCATTCTCTCTCTCTCAAGGTGTTACTAGACACATCAATACTAATGAATCGCCAAATCCATTATATCTGTACCCTATTAGTATCATTTAAGCAAAATATAATACAATATCATTTTGATGTATTACCTGTAAATCCTTATGACTAAATCCTTCATTTTCAACAAAATTATGATTAGAAATAATCAATTGTTTTTTATCTAACTCTGGTACATGATAAATTGTAACTTTTTCTCCATTTAGGTTTAGAATAAAATCATGATTAGAAGTTGATGTAATTCCAGCCATAGGAGTTAGTTTATTAAGAGCATAATTACCACATCTTATTATGATATTTTCACTATCCATATCACATATATATTGATATAGCACCCATTTAACATCGCCAAGATAGTTTTTAACATTATTAGTTTGTTTCATTTAAAATCTCTCCTTTATTTTTAGCTGTCGCTCGACACGCTTTTTGGAATTATATTGGATAAACTTTTTAATTAATATATTTACTCATCATCTTCCGATTCTTCTTTTTCACCAGTTAAATCTTCAATCTCAACATTTTCATCCAATAAGAATGCCCCACAATTATCTACTGTAATGTCTAGAAAAATAGGACTATTCTTAGTTCCTTCTAGTTTAGATAATTTATCTTCCCACATACAGGTTCCACGTTTTACACAAATTGGACAGAAATTTTTATTGTTGATTATTGACATATTTTAATTATTCCACCTTTTAATTTATTTTATTTTTTACGAATGAGTTTTAGGTCTCCATTCCGACTTTATTGTGAGTGTGCTACTTTTGCCTTTATTTAAAGATATCTTTTAAATATAAGGACTTATTGTAGTAGCACAAAATTGATTTACTAAATTGACTTAACTACATCTTTCAGATTTTTCCCTGCTTTAAATCCAGGAGTTTTTGTTGCAGGAATTGTCATTGTTTCTTTTGTTTGTGGATTACGACCAACACGTTCTGCGCGATCACGCACTTCGAAGGTTCCAAAACCCACTAAAGATACCTTATCGTTTTTACCAAGTGTTTCTTCAATTACATCAAATACTGCTGTTACTGCTACCTCTGATGCCTTTTTGGAAATCTCGCATTTTAGAGCTACTGCTGCTACCAATTCTTGCTTGTTCATTTAATTTTTATCCCCTTTTATTCTTATAATAGTATCTGCACATTTCTTAATGCCAGACCCGTGTTTTTGTTGTTATTTATTGATTGATAATTTTATATTGACTCATTAATATTTATTTTATGTTTTACGCTAACCAAACGTCATTATGATAAAACTTCCCTCCTTGAATTAATTTGAAGAGGTGATAGAAAAACACTCTATCCCTTATGACTCCGTACAGAATTACAGTCTGAGGGAGTATGATTGATTATATTACCTAATCATGCCAATCCATTTCACTAACCATTTTACTAATTTCACTACGATAATCTACAATCATATTAACTTGTGCTGCAATACTTTTATTTTTAAAATTTTCACTAGCAACAGTTAATCCATTCCTATGTTTACAATATTTATTATCAATTTGTCTAGTAGATCCATCTAATAAAACAACAGTATCGTCTCCAATTCTAGAAAGCAATCTTTCCATCTCTGAAGGAGTAAAATCTTGTGCTTCTGTAATAAATAGAATAGAGTTACGTAAACTACGAGATTTTGCAAATTGTATTGGCAAAACTTCAATTTTATTATTTCTATTCATAAATTCACCAATACTATCTTCAGATGTAGTATCACATAAAACTCCTAAAATTCCTTCACTTTTTTCTAATATACCTCCTGGAATAGCAGGGTATGGTTTTCTATTGTCTGGTGGTGAATCACTTTTAACAAAATACATTTTATTATATCTACCATTATTATTACTACCTAATTGCTGTAATGCCCAATGCAACATTATAAAACTTTTCCCTGCTCCGTAAACGCTGTCTGTGATCATAATTTTTACATTTTCATTCTGAAGCATATGTATGAACGCTTTTTGATAAATATCATAATGAACAACTGCATCCTTTGTACTGAGATATTTATTAGTAATTGGTTTTACCTTAACTTCTTCAAGATATTCACCATTCCACATATACAAATATTGTTCATCTTTTGTTGTATTATTGATAATTACATATTCATTAGGAAAACAATCAAGTTGATTAATTTCACTATCTCTTACTCTTACATAATCTCTTTCTGTTAAAAATACTTCTTTAATTCCATTATATTTTTCTGAATTATTTTCATTTTGATCCCCAAACTTTTCACAAATAATATTAATAGATTCACAAGTAAATCTAAACAAAATATCGTTACTCAATGCTAAAATTTCATTATCTTTAGCACATAATTCCCTAATATTTGAGATAATTCTATTATCAACTATATCTTTATCAAAACATTCAGGCATATCATATTTATTTTCACTGACAAAATAAACTACCTTATCCCTATTTTCCTCGATATCTCTACATGCGCGTCTACTTAGATATTTCTTATCCTCATTTATACTATGCTTATTTCGCTCTAATTCGCGTAGGACATATCCGACAATATAAACCTTATCAAATTGTTCAAATATTTCTTTGGAATATTGCATCAGGCAATTGGTGTCACTAGAACACTTTTTCTGCAATATTAATTACCACCATTCATTATTTATTTTACTACATATTATAAGACACATTCACAATTTACAACTTCCTCAATATTAACAAATTCATCATACTTAATTCTCAGTAACTTAATACCATTATTACTACAAGAATCAACTTTGAATTTGTCATAATAATCACCATTGTAAAATTCTATTAAGCATTTCAATTTAGCTCTTGATTCATCTTCAAATACTGCATAGTCAAAGATGTAATAAATTTTATCAATACCTTCTAATCTGTAGTTTTGAGAAAATATAGTATTTTTTAGATTGAAATATTGTTCTAATCTATCTTTTTTCTTTAGTTTTAAGAGTAGATTGTATACAGGTGGTGTCACATAGCGTTGTTTACGCCGACCACTACTGAATTTTCCTATTACTACTAGGGATTCTCCATAATTTCCATGTTTTTGTTGGATGATGTTTTTGGAGATTAAGTATGACATTTCTTGTTTTGTGATTTTTTTCAATGTTTTGTATTTTGATGCTCCTTTTAGTTTGGAGTTATTTGTGAATTGTTTTTACATTTTTTATATAAACTGCAATCGACCAATACAGTTTAATAGCAATTTTAGTAGGGTTAAAGCAGATTTCGATTTTTGCAATCTACTCTGTCTGCTCCATACCCTCTATTTAGTTCAGAATATGCTGTGGTCTAGCACAATCCCTCACTGCAAATCGAGTTTAGGTAAAATTCATGTGCTAACAGCATATTTGTCTCATTACTTTCATCCGACCAAAGATTACTCATATTCGACGTTGATTTATTATGTGGGAAACTTAGATGTCAGATTTGTATTATCTATAACCCTTCTTGCATTACGCTCACTTCGATAATACTAGATGCTCATTTTGTTAATTAATCTTATTGGCAAAATCAATAAACAAAATCGCTAAAGCTTTTTACTAACATAGCCAATATCACAGTCTCGTTAGTAAGGAAAAAATCAATAAATGAGATAGTAGAAAACCTTGATTTACAAGGGTTTCTCTACTCATAATAACAAGCAAATCAAAATTAGCTCAAACCGTTGTAGGAGTAGTGTTTAAAGGATTTTCTATTTTTCGGATTCTCTTTGTTTTATCCCATTCTTTCTTTTGATTGAATTGTATTTCTTTAGAACAATTAGAACAATATTTACTTTTCCCATTTACTTTCTTAACTAACTCTTCACATCCATCATTTTCACACTTAATTACTCCGTTATTACCATTAAACCAATCAAAATAATACCCAATATTATAAAAATTATTTACTTCAAATACAACATTATCGCTTAACTCAATATTTTCGATAAACAATAAATTAACCCTACCCCTATTCCTAATATCGATATATCCAATATTTGATAAATCGTTGATAATAATATTTATATCATATGTATCGGGAATCTTAGACATTTGTTTAATTTCTTTATATAATTCTACTTTTCCACCAAAAAAATTAAACTTTGATGCATTATTAAACTTTTGCAAACATAATTCCTTATTTAATTTTGTCTTAATCATCAATGTAAACAATGCTTTTTTATAATGCTCCTCAATTTCTAGTCCATTAATATATTCAATTTCTTTATCTGTAACTGGAATACTGTTTATTACTATTAATTTATTAACCCCTTTGCTCCCATATCTTAATGCAGAATTAATTATCTTAAAATACTTTACCCTATTAAATTCTACTATATATTTTTCACAAAACTCATAGATCAATATTTTCCTTTGTTTTGCAGATATTTTCATCTCTTGTTTATAATATTTTACTAGTATTTTTAATTCATATGCTATATACTTAGTTAAAAATCCTTCCTTTAATAATCTTTCAGCATATAATTTCTCATTATATTTTATCAAATTTTTACCTCCATTAATTTATACTTCTTGTTTAAATATTCTATAGTTCCTTCTTTATCTTGTATAGGAAATAAGATAGGTGATTGTATTCTATTGTTCTTTACATTCTGAAACATATATTTTCCATAAACATTCCACAATAAATCTTTGTTAGAACTTGGTAATTTTATATAGAATATTTCTACCAAATAATTTACTAATTCATATACATTTGAACATATTTTTGTCATATCCTTTTTAAACTTTTCATATATTCCATTTGTTTGTGATTCTATACTATCATCATGTTTTCCATTGGTTGATATTGCATTAGTGCCAATATTGCTTAGATCCCTAATCTCCTCTTTGAAACTATTATATCTTTCCAATACTTTACCGTATGTTTCTTCATTATTTACAATTCCTTGTTTTTGATATTGCATATGTAAGTCATCGGTATTTTCAACTTTTAACTTATTCTTGATATTAAAGTTTATAGATTCAATATGTCTACAAATATTGTTTGCCACACAATCACTGTCAATCACTGGCATATACTTATGGTATGAGTTTATAAATGCCTGTTCTTCTATGGTTTTTCTTTTCTGATTCATCAATTGTTCTAATGGAATTCCAAATTTCTGTTTGCAAGATAAGTCATATCCACTAACATGTTTATTGTATTTAACTCTAGTATGCTTATATAGGTATATGAAAAAATATGGATGTCTATCTAATAATAAACTATTATGCAAATTCTTTTTTGCTTTTAGTTCGTCTGAATCATTCTCATCATATTTTTCTCTCTCAACCCATTTGTAAGGTATCCCCTTAACTTCTTTTCCAATCTTAGCTTTATCAATTTGAGCAGATTGCAATTTTGTACACATTTTCAACCTATTCATTGTTATTTTATACTCTTCACTATCTTCTTTAAACAAAGGCAACAAAGCATAAGCAGATGTGCTCTTATTTGTAATAGATCCAATAATCGAACCAAATGCAAATAAATCAGCATTAAATAAATCAATAGGTTCTAATATTTTTTTATCTGACTTAGGTACTTCATATACTACTGGCAATTCATTTTCGTATATCCCACCAATAATTGTGGTATCAGATGTTGTTGCTATTGCGTCCATGTCCCAGTCACTTCCTGCCCAGTGCATTGTTTCCATACCATGAACATTAACAATAATACCAGATGTACAATATTTATACCATTCATCTAATTTCTCATTTTTTACAAGATTGAGTTTTAAATGTTCGCTCCTATATGTCAGTGGTGCTCTCATAGAATCTACAATTTTAATACCTTTATTGTTCCAATAATTTGAATAGTATTCTTTTTCTCCTAAAAGTCCAGTAACTTCTAACCCACAAACATGTTGCATCATAGCGTAGGGATCGCTCACTAGGGTTTCAAAATTTCCATCAAGTATTAAATCTCCTAGACAAGCTCTCTTAATCTTTTTCTTAACAAGATTATATATTTTGTTTCTAATATACTTATCTTTAATTAATTCATGATTTGCAATTAAACTCTTAATCCAATAATTTTTAGGACTATTAATATATTTTACAAATGATTCTTCTGAAATATTTTCTCCAATTAAGAATAATAGTGTATAATATATGTTATCAGAAGTTACTCCATTTATCCAATTAACAGTTTTTTCGCATATTTTCTCAATATCTTTTTTATTTAATTTAAGAGTTTGGTTGAATTGATAATTCATCTTTAGTATGTCTTTATCTTCTTTGGGGCTATATAATGATACTCCCCATTGCAAATTATTCTTTATGCAATTCTCTTGGTATACTTCAATATTATCAAACGAATCCCAAAGCTTAAACTGCCCTTCAGAAATTATAACATCTATATCTTTAAGATTTACTTTAATATTGTTTCCTTCTGAATCCTTATAAACTGTATTAACTTCATAATTACCTCCATTTACTTCTTGGCAGAAATTTTTTATATCGAATACACAGAGCATCCCTTTCAAATAGTTCTGGCGAATACACCATTGAGATGGAACATAATCTAATCCTAATTCTTTACTCCAAAACTCGGCTTGTTCATAACTTATAAGTCCTTGTCCGTCAAACCGATTAAATTCTGCTGTAATATCTTTAATTTCAATAATATCATCTTCTGATTTTTCTGTTTCAGTAACAAAATTAACTTTAATATCCATAGAGTTATTTAAGTCTGGAACAACGCAAAATCTAGGGGTACTTACAACCTTAGTATTTGACCCTGCTAAACCTCGATACGCATTGAATTTTGAGGGGATAAGTTTTTTATTCTTATCCCTGCCATTATCAAGTATATCTGTCAATCTATCAACTATTGCTTCATCACAAAAGACTACTGTGGATACCCTAGATTGAGATGCAGATGATGAAAATCTAACAAAGCGTTTGTCGTTAAGTAATAAGGAATTTTCAAATAAATAATTATAATGTGCTTTATGTTCCATCACTACAGTTATGTATTCCGGAATAAACATCATATCATAAATTAACTTCTTTAACTCAATTATTCTGTCTGAATTTTCTTTAGATGATTTTTGTTTCTTTAACTTATCCCTTTCTGCATACCATTCTTCAATCTTTATTAAATCAACTTGTTTATTTTGAATATCTCTGATGCTTCTAAGGATTTGATTGTCGGCAAGGGCTATTATTTCACCATTTTCCTGTGCTTCTTCAAATGTTAAATCAAAGTTGTATTCGTATTCCTTTAAGCGAGAACTTTTGAATTTCATGGTGTAGAATTGGCGGTTAATCAATATCTTATTCCTCCTTTGATTTAAGCTTATCTTTTCTAATATCTTCGGCTATTTTATTCCGTAATATAGATTCTAAATCACTTAAATCTTTATAATTGTTTATTTTATAAAGTAATTCTTTATATTTTAATGATTCTATTCTTGAATCTGTAGTGAATTTTAACATTTGATATATCCCATTATTTATAATGTATAAGTAATTATATTTACAATGTTCTACTTGATATGAGACTCCTCTAGAAATATCATTTTTACAAACATTTATACGAATACAATTTTGAGCAGTCCATCGATATTCAACTCCGTATTTAAATGCTTCAAACCTTATAGTTGTCTCATATCTTTTTCTACCCACTTTCTTTCTATATTTTTTCTTTTCATTAATGGTTATCTTATTAAAAGAAAAATTAAGTTTTTCTAGTAAAATATTAATATCTTCTTTATTGGGCAAAGGGACTATATTATTAAAATAATTATCTATATACATATTACAAAAATCTTCTATATGAGAATAATCTTGTGATCGTACAATTTCCTCTGGTAATCTAAAATCTGTTTTTGTGTTACAATTATATGCAAAACACAGATTAGCTTCATAACCAAATCTATCATAAAAATGATATCCTTCATCTATACTTTTATATTTATTATTAATATTTTCTATTACATTCTTAAGAACTATATTATTTTTTGCGTATTCTAAATTATTAATACGTTTCTTTTTATTAACCATTATTTCAATATATTTAATAATTTTTTCTTTAATATCTGTCTCCTTTAAAACATCATATGAACAATATGAATTATCAGATGCATCGTGTATTAGTATTTTCCCTGTTATTTTATTATAAAAAGTATCATATCCTACCTTGGTAGTAATAATTCCTTCACAACCATCACCAAGTTGTTGTTTAAAAATTTCTAATAGTTCATAATAAATACTTTTGCATTTGAATTCTAAATATGCTTTTAATAAATCTATACATCTCGATTTGTTTAAAATTGTCTCAACAATTTCTTTTTCTTCATCCTCAATATAATCAATCAAACTTACCATATGGTCAATATTTACTTCACCTTTATGATATTTGTTAATATCAACCCATAACCAATCCAATTTTTTTATTCTTTCTTTTGTTTTAATCCCTATAGAATCTCCATAAACCTCTTCTTTATATTTTCCAATTGTATTATAATAAGGATCGTTCTTTTTAACATTAAAACACTTACCTTTATAAAATAGAGCTTTAAATTCAGGCAGTTTATCCTTACTCCAATTCATTAATGCTTTTACATCTACTTCGACTATAGGACTCCCTAACTCCATCCATATATCAATATAATCTTCAATCTTTTTCTTATTGCTGTAATTCATTTCAAAATAAATAGTAGTTCCACACTCTGTAATAATAGTAACATCTGGCCTATATACTTTGTTATCAACAGTATAAGATTGCTCAACTAATACTTCATCACATATGTATTCATGGTTTATATCAGTTTTTACAATAAATTTATCTCCTTTAGAGAGTAACTTATTCTTAAACCAAAAATGAATCATTCCCTCTTGACTACATTTACTTTTATCAATATGTGCAAAATGAGAACTCATAATTGCATTTTCTTTAATTGCTTTAGGAATCAATTCAGATCCACACATTGGGCAATAATATTTACTTTTATTATCTTTATTGACTTCATCAATTGTTACAATATTACCATTTTCTAATTTTGCAAACCATAAGTTTACATTTTCATATGCCATTTAATTACATTCCTCCATCTTTCATCTAATATTTATTTTATCACTTGCAACAATACTTAATTTTCTCTTCATCAGTCATCTTCCTAGTAATACATTCTCCAGTATTCTTAATAATTTTATTAAAATAATCAAGTCTACTATAAATATACCAATCTTTAGGACTTCCAACTTTATTGCTAATACCATTCATGTTATTCATATTTATCACTCCCAATCTTTGATTATTATAATAGGGTGAAGGAGAGTGTATAAAACTCTCCTATATTTTATATCAATCCCTAAACCTCTTCCTCTTCACCATAAATCAATGCACAAATTCTCTCAACAATATATTCCTTATCACATTTCACATGATACATTGCCAACAAATCATAAGCATCTCTTAATTCTAATTCATAAAATACTTGTGGTTCTTCATTAAAATCTATTAGAAAATAACTTTCATTATCACCTTTTACTCCGTCTAGTAATCTATATCCAAATAAATCGAATAATGTTCTTGCACCATTTTGTGCTTTATCTAGGTAAATATCATCTGTAATTTTAGTAATCATATTTATTTCTCCTTCTTGCTATTGGTTTCAAACCATAATTAATTCTAAATAACATAATTCAATTCAATAAATATTTAAGGTTATAATATAAAATTACATGTTACTTATAAAATTATAAATTTCTACAAAATTAAATCCTTTTTTATCTCCTTCTTTCATTTTTAACCATCCTTTTCTATAATGTGCTATTTCTTCTTCGGTTGAATGCCAAGGATTATATGATTTTTCAAATAAAGTTATTATAACTTGGCAAAATTTATGATTTAATAGTTTCTTTGCACATTCAAAATGAAGTTGATCTTTAATAAGAACCTCAAATTCATCACGAATGGTTCCATCACGTTTTATGTAAATCCAATCATGATAATTTAAAATGTTATACTCAATTCTATTAGGGTAATATTTATGAGAATGACTTATGTAATCAATTTGTGCTCTTGTTAACACAAGAACATTGTTGTCCAAAAGTTTTTTCTTTTTTAAGTCATTAATTAATATATTTGGGTAATTTTCTTTAATAAACTTGTCAATATCATCTATCACAATATATTTATCCTTTCTAAAACACGTTAAAACTCACCTTCTATGGTATTTAACCTAAATATTTATCTATTTTTATAATTTCTGTACCATATTTTCTTAAACATGATATAAATTCTTTAACAGTAACCGCATTTCCTACTCTATAATCATGATAATACATAATTTCTATTGTTTGTGCTAACTGTTCTAATAAAATTTCATTATAATCATCTTTATCTAATTTTTCAGTATTCATTTGTTAATTGCCACTTTCTTATTATTAATTGCAAACATTTATTATAAATCCTAATTTGGACTCTTTTCACAATTTTTCATACAATACATCTGACCAATTCTTACATCTTTCCATTTATCCAATGGTATGGCATACCATTTTAATACAATTACTTGCTTCAACTTATTTCTTCTCTCCTTTCACTCTTATCATGCCATAAAAATCTCTTAATTTCACCCTCAAACCATATTTGATTTATAAATGGTTCATCTGAATATTTAGCACAAAAATGATAATAATTATTATCTCTTTTATCTAACCAATAGAAGTGAGGCCATTTACATTGAAATATTTCTAACCATGATCCACGTTTATGTATTTTAATATTTTTAGGAGATTTTATAAATTGTTTCCATGATCCTAATAGACAATTACTTTTCATGATATTTATTTATTCCTTTCTAATATATTCTAATAATCCATACAAATAACTACTTCTATATCCATTCTTTTAGAGCACTCACCGCATATGTATCTATCTGATTTTATACTAACAAATATGTCTTCTATTTGTAATAATTCCTTAGAACAATAATAGCATTCTTCAAAAATACTTCCTTCTGTTTCCATTTCTACATCAAAATTACATTGTTTTACTTTTTGCATCTTCATTATGAATATTCGCCTCCGAAAACACAAAATGAGTATAATCCTCCAAATAAATCTCAATATCATTTCCTACATTCTCAAATAACTTATTTTCTAATTTCATACTACCTACGCAATATCCCTCAACCTTTTCTTCATTATTCCTACACATATGTAAGCAACCCATACCATTAAATTCAATATTATTTGATCTTCCCAAAACTCTTACTAATTTATTATTGATATTTTTACCATTGAAAATATTGTCCAATATATTAGTAATGGAGATTTCTTCATTTGTACTTTTATCAGTGATTATGTAATTGATTTTATTATTTATTGAGTTAATATCAGATATGTATAATTTTCCTTGGAAATGATAAGTTTTCAAATTTATTACCTCTTTCTTATTTCAAATTTATTATTTATTTTATTATGTAGGCAACTATCTACAATCATCTGAGAGAGACAGAATGGGTGCTGTATGCCATTAGAATTTATTTGTGGTATGATTGTGTTAGAATTGATATTGAGTGGCTTAGAAGGGTGTTTATGTTGATGTTATATTTATTTGTTTTTATAAAACTAACCAAAATAAACTATTTAATCATTAAACTTTCACTATAATCCTCTGAGACGAACAGAAACGGCCTTCTAAGCGTTTTGAATATTAAACTATGGTTATTGTGCATATGTATGATTTAAGTGGTTTAGAATTGATATTTTGTATTATTTATTTTCATACTTTGTATTGTTCTGTTCTTCGCCTCCTCTCTGTGTTTATTATACCATATTACTTACTGGATTGTCAAATAATTATTTTAAATTTGTATAAGCAAAAATCATACTCCTTTCACATTGTAGAATTATACAAATTCTTCATCTCATCTTTTAAAGATTTATATCCATATTTATAATCTAATCTAGGAAATATAGTTACAGAACGTTTCCATTTCATATGTTCTATGGTTAGAATTATTTCATGACCTATGCTATATCCTTCTTTATCTAATTTATCATATTGACTAACTATGAATTTAGGAGGAGAATCTGTATCATGACCATATTCTTGTTTACATATTTTATCTACTGCAAATTGGATGGAATCAATGATGTTTATGTGTTCTAATTTCATATTTTATTCTCCTTTTTCCTTTCAACTTTAAAATAACCTCTAATTGTAACACCATTTTCAAACATGATATATCCTTCCTCTGACCCATGACCGCAACATGCATTTATTACTCCTGGTAATTTTCCTAAACAAGAATCATATCCTTCTGGAGTAGATAAATTTCCACATCTTTTACATGGTCTTGGATTATCTTTTGTTGGTACGTTTGTGTCAGAATATATCCATTGTTTATCTTCTACATTATATGTAATCAGATATCCTTTTTCTTGAGCAGTTATCATTATTTTATTTCACCTCTTTTCTATTGTTGTATTTTGAGGCAAGGGGGCAGGTTGGTGATTATTATGATGATGAATATGTAAACTGTACCCGCCCCTTGCCTATGTGATAATTATAGCATTAATTGATTTCTGTGTCAAGGATTAATTTATTTTTATATTTAAGGATTATATATTATCTCTTCTTAATAATCCAACTAATCTTATTTGCTTTCACACAAGTATGAACATCGAATTTAGTTCTTAATACCTTTCCATTAACCCACCATTCATTTTTCAACCATTCTAATTGTTTCTGAGTAGCAGGTTCATATTTCCATTTTGCTTTTCTGTCTAAGAATGTAGAATATTTTCTTGAAGCATATTTCTCTGCTTCTTCAATGAGATTGATTAAATTGTCATCTTCTGATATGTAATCTTTAGTATTAACTCTATTTGTGGTATCAACAACATAAAGCTCAAAGATATTCTCTTGTAGATTCTTATAGATTGTATAATGCGAATCAGAATTAATAGATAATGCAAATGTATCTCTATCACACTTATACCAATCAAAGTAGCTTTCAGAGAAATACTCACTCATATTTGTTTTGAACAGTTTTAATTCTTCAGCAATTAATGCTAATCTTTCTTGCTCTTTTTGCTTTGCTAATTCTTCTCTTTCTAATTTCTCTGCTTTATTCTTTTCTTCACGTTCAATTGCTTCAGTTAGAGTTTCTTGATCTTTAATCTCCACACCAAATATATCAGTCATTGTCATTAAGTCATGTTTACGCACAATATCAACAACATCAATTACTAAGCAGTTTTCTTTACCTTCTGATGTTCTAAGACCTCTCCCTAGACACTGGACGTAGAGTATCTTAGATTTGGTCGGACGGGCAAAAACGAGTGCTGTAACGTTTTCGTTATCGTAGCCCACAGTTAAGATTCCACAATTTACAATGACAGGTAATTCGCCACTATTAAATCTTTCCATAACTTTTTCTCTTCTAGAATCTTCAATAGTGGAATCAATATAATCACAAAGAACACCATTATCATTAAATGTTTTTGAAATATCTCTAGCGTGAGCAATACCAGAGGCAAATACAATAGTTGATTTTCTATCCGATGCGTATTTCTTGTAGGCATCAACAATAATTTCATTTCTATTATCTGTGTTAACAGCATCCTCAAGTTGACGTTGATTAAATTCACCAGCAATCGTTTTTACATTGGATAAATCTGTATCAGAGTAAACATAAATGGCTTTTGGTTCACAGAGATAGTTATTTTGAATCATCTCCAATATTGGTTTCTGATAAATTATACCATTGAATACTTTCTTCATTTCTAAATTCCACGGAGTGCCACTTAGTCCTACAACCTTTATATTAGGATTTAATTTATCTATTATCTTTCTTATTTGACCACATGCTACGTGTGATTCGTCGAATATTACTATTTCAAAATCACCATGTTCTGACATTCTTTCTAATCTAGTAGATTTAGAGCTAGTCAACGATTGTCTAGACGCAACCACAATACGGTTGGTGCATTGGTCTAATGTTCCTTGTACAGATCCAATATCTAAATCAGGATTAGTGTTAAGTAACTTAGAAATTGTCTGCTCTCTCAAAATTGTACTCTGAATAACCAAAAGTACACGCCCTACTGTATTATTTGCTATAGCAGACATAATTACAGTCTTTCCAGAATTATGAGTTGCAGTAAAATCTCCCATTAAATATAAATTATCCTTATCCACTGTAAATCCATAATAATTATTTATATCTTCTTCAATCACAGAGAATCCAGTTACTAAAACATCTTTGATTTGCTCTCTTTTCTTTGCCTGTTTTCTTTTTATTCTTGTAGGTATAATAGAACAATCTCCACTAATATAAATTCTATAATATACAGTCCCATTGACCATTTTTATAGAACTGTAAGATGCCAATCCAAGACTCCTAGATAAATATAGTACATCATCTTTAAGTAATTCTGATTTTGTACAATATTCAAATCCTCCTTGACTATAATATCCATCTGTGTCTAATAAACCTGCTAATATTTCTAATCTATGTATTCTTGAAGAAGTTTTATATTCTGGAGGTATAAATTTATCTCCACTTCTCTTTTCTAATAATCCAAATGAACGTAATGATTCTCTTATATAGTTACTATAATTTTTACATCGCTTTCTTTCACGAGTTACAAAATGATAATTATAAGATAAATTATCAACTTGTTCTTCCTTTCTAACCTCCAATTCATATTGTTCTGCATAATTATATATTGATTCTTCAATTTCAATGTCAGGGGTGCATATACTTAATTGATTATTGCAAGTGCAACCATCTCCTAAAATTAATCCTAATAAATAGGGATCTAATATTGGTTCATCTTCTTTTTCAAATTCTACTCCAGTTCTATAAAGTTTATGTATATGTTTGAAAGTATTGCTTTTAGTTAAATATTCTTCTACTGAAATATTTATTATGCTACCACCTAGCATTGAAGGATATATTTTCTTCTTAGAATTTTTACTTACTTGATTTGTCTTCTTAAGACTTAATATATGTCCTCTATTTACAATAAAACTTTCTCCTTTTCTTGGCATTATTTTATACATTATATCTTTACCATTATGTAATTCTAAAACTTTTCTAGGCGTAGAATCTACTCCCATTATTAAATCGTCTATTAATATATCTTCTACATTTTTTATAGATCCATCATACATTAATATTTTTGTTCCTTTAGCATGGCAACCTGTTGGAAGTGATATTATGCCACTTTCTCCTTCTTTAAGATTATTAACCGCTTCTATTGCTTCTAATTGATATGGACGCAATTCATATGACATTTAATTTTATTCTCCTTCAAATTCATTTTATTTTTTTATAATTATCAATTGTGGAAGGTGCAACGCACCGACACCCAAGGGAAATGCGCCCACGCTGACATTTTCATTGTATACGTTCCTGCTCTCGTTTCATTCTCTTTAATTATTGTTAATATGTATGAACTATATCTCATTGTTTTATTTCTCCTTTTAATTTTAGGTGGTGTGAAAACCCTATTATATTACTATAGGATTTTCTGGACACCTACTTTAAAATTGTTTTTGTTAAATAGTAATTTTTCCCTTCTCTGATAGTATTTATTTCATTAAATATTTCTTTAATTGTTTTATTTTTCTTAACTCCTTTCCAATCTTCATTTGTAAAAACACAATTTTCTTTTATAATACTTATATTTATCTTTTCACCATCCCAAGTATTATACCATTCTAAAAATTTTTGAGGCACTGTTCTTGTTCCGTTTTTATTCACTCTGCCTTCAATTTTACTCTCCTTAAACTCAACCAATTCATCATCAATTAAATTAATTACTCTACCTTCTTTGCTGGGAAATAATTGCTCTATCATTCTTAAAATTATATTCTTTACAGCAAATACATGAGTAACAATTTTATCATTGCAACTATATTGTCTTAATTTTGTTCTGTGAATTTCTTGATAAAAATCTGTTACCATTGTAAAGTATTTATATTTATTTAATGGTTCATATCCAAATTCCCAATTCTTATAATTTGTACCATAATCTTCACCATTACATTCCTCTTTGCTCCTATCCTTAATTTCTAAATTCTCACTCATACTTACTGCTTTTTCTAAATTAGAACATTTACTTATTATTAACTCCCAATTAACATATATTGATAACCATTGAATGACATATTCAAAATCTGGCATAGTGTGCCATCCCAACATAAACATATTGACACACTCTTGCATATTATTTTTACCTTTTGTACTAGCATGATAATACACTTCAAAATCATTAGGAGTTGGGATACAATCTAAATGTTTCAATAGCCTATATAGATCACTTGCTACTCTTTGGTAAGTTACTACATATGTTTTCTTAGTGAATCCAATTCTCATTTTATTATTGATGAATGATGCACAAGCATTAATTAAATGATTCTTATCGTTAAATGTAGTTTTAGTTAATTTATGTTTATTATATACATTTATTGTAAGATTATCATATGATCTTGTATTTTCTATATCTAGATACTTCACACTGCCTTTATTATACATTCCTAAATACTGAGGATCATATAAAGCAGTACCGTCGAATATTATTGTTTTGAATGTTTCACAATATAACTCTTTCAAATCCCTACTTCCTATTGTGCAAATGAATTCTACATTCTTTTGATATACATAGAAACCACCTACGGTCAAAACTGTATGTATATGATTTAATTCTCTTCTATTATCAAGTCTCATATACTTATCCCACAGAGTCATAAATTCTAAATCATTCTTACATATTATGTCATTATTAATATTTGACACTATAAATCTTTTATGTTCACTTTTTCTTAATCTTTGCATCTTAGTATTAATTGCCTCAGATATTTCTTTGAATTTATTCTCCAATACAGTTTTATCATTAGTTGTTTCATAATTTAGTTTACTTAATGTTGTAGATATTTTGTTCAATAACTCCTTACTTACTTTAACAACATCTAAAACATCTGGACGCTCATCAATAAGTAATATTGTTCTAGTACCATTCTCCCATTCCTTATATTTTATTATGCTGTCACCACATTCTCTTAATCTTGCATTAGTAATTAATAATATAGGGAACTTTTCTTGTTCTTTTTGTTGTTTACTAATTTTACATTTAGAAAAGAAATTACAATTATTAGGAGTACAAACTTTAGCATCAGATTGTTTAATCTTTTTGTTAATACAAATATCTTGATTCCAACCTTCTAATATATACGCATATCCATCTAAATTAATTTGCTTTAGATATTCAATTGTATTTCTTAAACTTTCTAATCTATCAGTTACAATTATTATTCCACCTGTAGATTCCTTATTTATATGAAGAGAAATTATCTTTTGCAATATTTCTGATGTAATACTGCTCTTTCCAAATCCGCATGGAGCTGGGATTACTGTAATAATGTCTTCTATTAATTTACCAAATATGATTTTAGATGTTTCATTAGCAAAATTAATTTGTTCAGTAGTTAATCCTCCTCTTGATTCAAATGTATTGATAAAGTTGTTTGTTATATCAGTAGCAATTGATTCTAATTCAGGAGTTATTGTTACAATTTCATTTGCTGTGTAAACTTCCTTAGATAATTTAATTACTTCATATAGTCTACTATCTCTATCAAGTAAAAGTTTATTAGTTTCCTCATGCAATATTTTATATTTGTAATTATAATCTAAATCCTTGATTAGATTTATTTCTCTCATTAAGTATTATTCCTTTCATAATCATTGTATCTACATTTTTCTATTGCACCAATCTGTGAAAGCATTTGTTAATTCATCATTTTTAAGGAATTGTACAAATACATTCTTTTGACTGCTAAAACCTACTCTATAAGGAGCAATTCCTTTATGGAAGTAGAATTCTGCTTGGATAAGATTGTAGATAAAAATGAATTTATTATTATTTTGCTTTGGTGTAATTGTGTTTTCAATCATAATGTTCTCAATCATTTTTAAGTCCTCCTAATATTTGATATTTAAAATTTGATTTAATTAGTTTATCGTTTATTACAGATCCATATTTGAAACGTCATCTAATTCTTCATCACTGAAAAAGTTCCATTCTAATTGTTTGCTTATTGCATTAAGTACAGTATTAATAATATGTTTATCATCAAGATTATTGAAATCAATTTTATGTAAAAACTCTATGGATAATTCAGTTGCTTCTATAACCTGTTCAGCAGTATATTTCATTTTGAAATTCTTTAATGATTTATTGTACATGAATTTACCGTATAGGAGTCCCATAATACGCATCTGTGCATAACTTGAGGTTAGATAGTTTGTGTTTTTAATATTGATCTCTTTTAGAATTTCTAACATTTTAATGGTTAAATCTTTCATCTTCAAATTAATTCACTCCTTTTAATAATTTATGATTATAAATATTTATTTCTCTACTTATGTAAAACCAATAGCAATAATATTAATTTGCAATAGAATCATCAATATATTTCCTCCTTCTGAATTTATTTCATAGTTACCCCTTAGATAAGTATACCACACTATAATATATAATGCAAGTATTTTTATTTATATATTATTACATAATCTTTATTAATCTTTCTGTTTCTTATTTTTATATAATTTTCTAACTAAGAATTCACTAATTGGAATTGTTGCCAACAAAATTAATCCATATGCTATTACCATTATATAAGCTGTTGTATGACTTATTTCATGATTCATTTGAGTGATTACTCCTTTCTAGATAATAATTTTGTGCAGATTTGTACCTGTGAATATTGTAACATATTAGAAGAGTAATGTCAAGAAATATTATTTTAGTATTTATAAATTTATTCAAATGTTATGAAAAATATTTTTACCAATTTTTAGATGGTCGTATATGAGAGATAATTGTATCGAGTTATAATGTAAACAGTACCCCCGTATAGTAGAAGGGATAATTAGAGTGTGTTATAATTGGTTAGGATCAATAGTTTGGAGGGTGTTTGTAGGATTAGATATTGTTAGGAATTTGTGATTAATTTTGGATGCATAATTATGAATTTTGTTTAGATAATTTTGTTCGATAGGATTTATGACAATTTGTTTTTGGTTTTAAAATTATATAGAAATTTATAGATCATGAGATGAATTAATATAAGGTTGAATGTGCTAGAGAAACTGTATGAGAGTAGGATTTGTTGGTTATTTTATATGGAAAAATTATTGGATATTTAGTGAGATTATTATATTGATTTATGAGATTTTATGAAATTATTTTGTAAATTTATTTGACTTTTGAGAAGTTTTGTGAATTGGAATGTGGATTTATTGAGTTGGAAATTGTTGTGTTGATTATGTTTATAAATATAAAAATAAAATATTGACATAATATAATATAAATGTTATACTTGTCTAGGGATGAATATCCCACTAGAAATTTTGAGAGGACTGATGCTTATTGAGTGTATTAAAGTAATAAATAAAATACTACAAAATTAAATATATAAAGAAAGAGGAAAGAATAAATTGCAAAATCAAGAAGAGATATTAATAGGAGAAGTTAAAGTACCAGTTATTAGGGAAAATGGGGAATTGTATTATCCGATTAGTTTTATTATGAGTAAGGTGTTGAAGAAGACTGGACAACAAGGGTTACAACAAGAGTATTCAACTTATATAAAGAAACATAAAATAGATTATGGGAAAGATACTGGAGGAATACAGAATGTAAACTGTATTAATGAGGAAGGATTAAAAGTAGCGTTAAGTAATAGCAAGATTGGACGATTAGATGTAGACCAAAGAAAAGCTATGAATGTTTTATTAGAGTATTTAGGTATAGAGACAATATGTGAAGATAGTAGATTTGTTAAAAGTATATCAGAGGATGTGGCTAACAAATATAATGAATATATTAGAGATTGTATTACATATGTTTTGAGTGTGGATAAAGATGTTGTTTGGCAGAAATGTACTAAATGTAATAATTATTTTCCTTATCATCTTAATTTCTTTAAGGAAAATCCACATCCAGGTAAAGAATATCCACTTTATACAGTATGTAGAAACTGTTCTTGCACAGAACAAAGAGGAAAAGATATAATAAAGCATGATAATGATGATCTTAGAATAGTTTATACTAAATACGGCGAAGGTATATACATGTTACATAGGGATCATAAGATATTAGACATATATGATCATTGGATTGTTAATGGTAAATATAACACATTCCCTAAAGTTATAAATAATGAAGATGATAAACTAATTATAATAAAAGATTGTTTTGATAATGGAATGTTTAATGATTGTTCAGATATTGATGCAAAAACTATTAAAAATGTTTGCAAATTCAGTATAAGTGGCAATAATATTATAAAAAGAATAAATTTAGAGTTGTTTGGAGTGACATTTAGAGCTGGAGAGGAGTATATAACTAGTATTGAAAGTGCTAGACAAGCATTTATTAATTATATAAATAAAAATAATATATTGATTAAGGATGTGTATAATTATAATTATGAACAATTATTAAAAAATGCAAATTTAAGTGGGTTTGTAAGAAGATATGGTAATAATATGCTTACTATTATTATGGAGTTATATGAAAATCAATATCCTGCTTATAAATTTAAAATTAATGGATTTAAGTATTGGGATGAATTAGACAATAGAATTAGAACTTTAAAATATTTTATAGAGGAAGATATGAAGATTGAGTTAGATAAGGTTCCTTTATATATCACATTGACTGCATTAAGGGATAAAGGTGGTCATACAATGTATAATGTTTGTAAAAAATATTATAAGAGTTTATTTGAATGGATTAATGAAGTTTATCCAGATAGATTCGATCCAAAGGATTTTGATATTCATTATGTCAGAAACGATTTTGGATCAATTGAGGAGGCAGAAGTTCATGATATTTTAAATAAGGAATTTAAACATAAAGTGATTTATAATCCTAATAATACAGATAGAACAATTAAAATTGAAGGGAAGGTTCCAGATTGGTTTGTGTTTGGGACGGATAAATGTTATATAGTTGAGTATTTTGGTTTAATTATTAATAGGGATGTAACCAATAGTAGAGTAAATGATTATAAAGAGAGAACTGAAGGGAAGATAGAATTATATGATAAATTAGATGGATATGGGAAATTATACATATATCATGAGGATTTAGATAATAATTTTAGTGGTTTAATGGAAAAATTGAAATTAATTCATTGATGGTTTAATTGTGATAAATTTAATTTGGGATGAACAGGGGGTTTGATAATTATAAAATAAATTAATATGTAATTTTTTATAATTAATATTTTATCGCTTGATTAGAGTTTAGTATTCGTACTAGACTCTAATTTTTTTGTTTTGGATTAATTTAGTGTTAAGATTATGGAGTGACATTAAAGGATTTTAAGTATTTTATTGAATTATATGGAGATGTATTCATTGAGTGATTAATTTTATATAATGAATATTAATTTTACTAATGAATATTAATTTTACTTCGATAGTATTTATATTTTTATATAATAAAATTGATTCTAAGACGTTTGATTTAGTTATAGGATAGATTGTTAATATAGTTGATTTAAGTTGAATAGGAGGTGTTTGTGGTTGATATGGTTTGATAATAAGATTATAATAGAATGGGTAGATTGTATGAAAATATGGTATGGAGTGTGAGGAATGAATTATAATAGTGGGTTACTTATGCCCTTTATATTTATTGGTATGATTACGGTTTTAATCGAAGAAATAGCGAGTTGGATGTTTGGTTGTTTTCGTAGTCAATTTTAGTTTAAATATGAGAATTGATATTGGGGCTGTTATCGAGTCGTAAGTTGGGATGACTAGACGAGTTAATGTACTCTGCACATAATGTCGAACCATGTCGAAACATAATTTGTAATCTATGCCCCACCTATGCTAAACTTGGCATGGTTTTTGAAAGTTAAGTCTGTTGCAGGTTTTTGCTATAGTCTAAACCTATGACAAACTAATACTAATCAGTCCGGCTGAACACATAAACGCTACACTCCGCTTATAGCTTGATTCCTGCTCTATTCTGAATGTTACACAATGTACTTGTGTAACATTGGAGGATAAATGGGTGAGGGATTATGTCTCGATTGATAATCTGATGGCTTAGAAGGGCCATTTTGTGGCAGGGATGATAAGAGGATAGAAGCAGGATGTAAAGTAAAAGAGAAGCAGGATAATGTCCTGGCATTGCATCGGTTGTACTCGCTCACAATAATGTCGTATTGATTTGATCGGGATAAAACGGAATGAATAATAGATAATGAGCAAATTATTGGGCCTTAATGCTATTTATTATCTATACGCATTGAATGCGCATAAAATATCGTTTTGCATAACATGGGCGAAATCAGTGAAGACTTTACTGCATAAATTTTTTGCACCTAATAAGTGCATATACACATATACAAGACTATATTTAGTATCATATTCAGTCCTATTAAATCTAATCATCTAATTATTAAATACAGTCACTTGACTACATTATATCTTAATATCTCCATACAGTTTTAATGACATTATAATACCATCACTAACACATTATTACATGATCACAATGATCACATTCAATATATTATACCTTTACACTCTATACCCCTACTCTCACTAGTATTGTAGCCATTTCGTTCGTAAAATCCCTATATAATATTATAATAAGGAAATTACGTACAGATACCCTATAATACAATCACAGCAACGTAAATTAGACTTAAAGGTATCCTTTTACATACCCAAATCTAATGTACACCATACGAATACATATGTATTTATATACATATAACCATTAAGTTATAGTAAACATAATGCATTATTAATATTATCTAATACAACCCACTAATAACTATAATCTTATACAACACATAACCGTAATGATATAATAACTATATACCTATGACTACACATAAACAAATTATTATATAATCAATTACTTATACTATACATAATAATTGCATAATTAATACATTATATTACTAATCCATACAATCCATATCATTATACTACACTATAAACACTTTACTCAACTAAAGGATTCACAATTAAAAAACAATTATAATTATCCAACATCCTGCATAATTACCCACATAGCATATACCTATGCCATCATACACTAATCTATATACCTATATCAATACCAACTATACATACTACAATACTAAACATTAACTCAACACTAATCATAATTACTCTAATCAATTACCATGCCAAACATCCCAAAACTACCATACCTCGGTAGGGTAGAAAATCAAAATTTCCCTACAAATACTAAAATAATTATTTACATACTTACATATACCTCTAATCATCAAACCGCTCACAGACCCCTTTCTGTGCCTCTAAATGGCATTACATTATTTATTGCTTCAGCTCTAAATCATATCATATTTCACATTGGCATACAATTTGCTGATATAATATAACATCACAATGCTATCTATCTGTATTAATACACATAATAAACTCTAGCAAATACAATACAGCATAAGCATAATATATCTACTATCCGGTAAACTCTAGCTATCTCCAGAGTCCTATTGCTGTTGCTACTATCTGTCTGTCCTCTATCCTGTCCTCTCAGCAATCCATATCAGATAACATTCTTTTTGACTTATTTTACTTTTACCCTTCTATTTTTATACCTGCTACAATCTTACCACTCATATCCTTAAGAGGCTTATATCGCGTTATATACCCTCTAATAGCATCATTCTGCTTATCTTCTTGGTGCAATTTTATCCTATATAATAGGAAACAATAATTCAGAAAATATAAAATACATCCTAAACCCACTAGACATAACCCTCTATAAATGTTAAAATAAATACAATAAATAAATTACATAAGGAGTTGCTTGCTAATGGCTAGAAAAACTAAATCCTCTAATACTGTCAGAAAACTTGAAGACTCAAGTTGGTTAGCTCAAATCATCCAAGATAAAATGGATGTAGAGTCTAGCAAAATGGGATTATGGGTATCAAGTCGTTGGAAATCATTAAATACGCTACATATTATCGTTAATAAGGCCGACGATAAAGATTATGATAATATCTACTACGATACGTACAACGGTAAACAATCAATTACAATTTGCGAAATACCATCTTTAACCATAGAATATGGTTACGATTACGATACAGAAGGAATGCAAGCAAGACTAAGAGGATTAGCGGAACGATACAAAGATGATAATGGAATGTACATTGTAAGTGTCCTAACCACAAACGACTTGAACAGTGCTACAATAAAAGATATAGAAGAATTAATGTATCAACTTGGTACACATTAAGCAGATTAAAACCTGCTTTTTCTTTTTGCTTACAATTCCATCAACCAACTAATTATAAACGCTCACACGGTCTTATATGACCTCTCGCAGCAATCTAAACACAAATTCAAATATAATATATTCTCGACATCTGCGACATGAATCTATATACTCTTAATAAATCACACTAAATTACATAAAAGAAAGAGGTTATATACATGAGCGAAATCAGAACATTCAATGGAATTAAGGTTGAATGCGTTCAATTGCAATCAGTCGGTTGGTGTCCGGCAATCAAGGCCACTGAATTAAAAGTAGGAGATTACAGAGTCTATAATTATGGTGGTCTTTGCAAAATAGTATCAATTGAAGAAATTTCTAAATGCTATCTATCAATCACAGTCGAAAGCAGAGAGGGCATGGCATTTGGTCAAACTGGTACTCTTTACACTTCCAAGATCAAGAAAAGCACATTAGTAGTTATTGCAGATGAAAAAGGAAAATTCCAGTATAGGGAACCTGCACTAGCAAGCAAATAAACATAATCCACAAAATAAAATCACTAAAGAGGCTCTAACGAGTCTTTTTCTATTCTCCTTATAATCCCTCAACTAAACCCTTAAACCCTCTCACAATCAATCCTAGTGCATATCAGACTACATTCCGCTATAATCATATATTATTTCTTACACTCTAAACACCAAAAACAAATCATAAAATAATGTTTGACAATCATTCCTGCAAATGCTATAATAAACTTCTAGGGATATACAAAATTATTTCCTAGACAATATTTGCCAAATAAATTGAAAGGAGCGTAAACAAATACATATCAATTGCATTACCATCTAATTCTAATTGTTGCCTATGTAATCAAATATAATTAAAAGGAGTTAATTATCAATGAATAACGCTAATTATTCAAAACCATATTCGCCTGTTTTTGTTTGCAAATCACAGCAATTATGTGGGTTCTTTATGCTCAAAGGATTTAAGTTACATAATATGGAGCAATCAAGGGATAATCCAAATTTAAATGTATTCATATTTTCTAATAGTCCAGAATTACAAAAAGCAATAAAAGATTTTCACGATTGGAGGAATAATACTTTTAATGATGTCTACAAAATCAATCTTACAAACACTAAACCAACAAGCACACGAACAACTAATACCTTTAAGGAGTAAAATAATGAATAATAGTATATTTACTAAAATAGAAGAACTATTTAATGTCTTTATGTGTGAAGCAGCAATCGGAAAAACTCATACAATTATTGAAACACTAAAAGAACTTTCAGCCACCACAACCAAACTAAATAATAAACCAATTAAAACGCTCATTGTAACAAAATTTATTGATGAAGGCAAACTAATTGCTAATGAGTTAAATAAATTCAAATCAAATATGGCTAAAGATGAAAACTCAGAAAATAAGGAGAGATATGAAAAGGATCTCAAAAAGTATGAAGTGCTAATAATTACCCATGCAATGTATAAAAAACTCTGTAAAGATCCATTCAACAAAAGAAAATACTACATAGAAGGAAGAACTAATCTAATCATAGACGAGGAATTAAACATGGTTGAAATGGATTCATTGGGTGATACAGACATTGACATATTAAGGCGAACTCTAAGGGGATTAAAATATCAAGATGCTGAAGAGAAAATATATATTGATTTAGAAGTAGCATTTAATAGAATAATATCTGAATTAGTTGAAAAGAAAGATCAATGTCACGATAAAACATTAAGATACTTTGAATTTAATAGTAATAAAGCAGAAAAAGCAATTGATATGTTAAAATTAATGGTTAATGAATCTCCATTTACTAATAATTATGAATTCCATCTAGGATATAGTCAAGGTATCCTTATGAATAAACTTAAACTATTAGATAAATTAGAGATTCTAAAGAAATATTTTAATAATCCTAAAGTATTAGTGTCAAATAAAACTCTATATACATTTGACGACGATATGAAATATTTCTTCCTAGACAATAATATATTATTAGATGCTTCAGCAAAATTCCATGAACTTTATAAATTAGGAGGTCAATTCAATCCTATAGATGCAGATCGCATATTTCCGCACAATAACTGGACAATACATATCTCAAACACAAATAGCACTAAAACAGCAAAACATAATGATGATAATTTTTACAAAGATGTTGTGGCATTAATTACTAAAGAATGTACCGATACAGACAACATTTTAGTGCTAGGACTAGAGGAGGACATAGCACATATAAATAGCAATTACAGTGAAAAGCTCATACATCTAGAAAATATTAAATATAGTAATTTTCAAAATATGAGAGGTAAAAATGATTGGAAAGATTTTAACAAATGTTTCATAATCCATACTCCTGTGATGCCTGCACCTTATTATATTTTCATGTATATGTTATATACTGGAATTATACCAACTGAAGAAGAATTTAAATTCCAAAAGATTAATAAAAATATGGGATTTAAATACAATGAAACTCTAGAAAGTTTAAGGAAAACAGATATTATAAGCAGTATATATCAAGGGATTAAAAGAATAAATAGAGGAGCCGGACACATTGAAGATAAAGCTGATGTTTATTTGATTAATGGAGACACTGAGATTGTAAATGTCATTATTCAACAACTAAAAGATGTTAATGTAGTTAATTTTAAACTACATGAGGAAAAAGTGAAGAAATATAATAGCAAGGAGAGAAAAGAAAATAGTTTATCTAGTAAATTTATTATATTGCTTAAATCTTTAGACGTTGATAAACAATATCCAGTTAAAGAGTTATTAGAACAAATAGAATGTAAACCAGCACATT
>Ga0209728_1000465_pt1 | contig 33213 bp, 73 predicted proteins | sample RifGroD1_FD_183997 | JGI IMG/M metagenome (GOLD analysis project Ga0209728, IMG submission 183997) | Groundwater microbial communities from Rifle, Colorado, USA - Groundwater D1 (SPAdes) (version 2) | ecosystem: Environmental > Aquatic > Deep subsurface > Groundwater | place: Rifle, Colorado... | reverse complement strand
CTGAACTTAAAAATAAATTAGATAAAATTGCCGGAAATACTCATGAGCATATTCACCATTTAGTCAATACAGGTATACAATTTTTAAAAGCTGGATTATTCGAAAACGATGAAAAAATCCTTTACAAGGTATTCAAAACTAAAGCCGGATTGATGAAAATTAAAGATGAATATATAAACATTCTTAATCAAAACATAAAATCCGGCTGCTGTCTAAAAACTAATGAAGCACATTCAATGGTATTTATATATAATAATACTAATGACTGTATTGGCGTTTGCATGGGAGAAAAATTCGAAATGAGCGAACTAACAGAATATACACAATGGGGATCTTAAGGAGCTTTACAGCTTCTTTTTTAATCCCCTCTATCCTACTTTTAACCTCTTGCATCCTCATTCCTGGGCCTTAAAACTTAAAATAAAATACTTTGACATTGCGCTATCTATCCATTATAATCTTAATCATTAGATCAAATATAAATTAATTGGAGGAGTGCAAATGAATCAAACTAGAACCGAATACATATCAGAGCAACGTGCAGAACTTGCAATAGAAGGGTTGACACCTCTTGAAATCCAAGAACTAAATTTTGATAATGAATATTATACTTTGGTCGAAGACCATCTTAAACAAGGTAAAAACATTACTAATGAAATGTATAATGATTTAACTCAAGGCCAGAAATATCATTTTAATAAAAAATATAACTCTAGAGGGGATAAGGTTCTAAACAGTGATTATACTCAAACTATTGAAGCAGGAGAGAAACAAATTGAAAGTGATTTTAATAAATACCTTGAGGGGCAGAAACAAATTAAATTAGAAAGAGATATTGAGGAGCAGAGAGAAAAGAAAAATCTGATTAAGCGCTTAAACGAAGAAGCCAAACAATTGCATAATAATTTATTTGACTATGACAAATTGTCTCTAATTGGTAAAAGAAATGTAAAAAGGATTGACCACGAACGAAAACAAAATGAAATTAATCAGAGAATTCTAGAAATAAAAGATCAAATTAAGAACCTGTAAAAAGGTTCTTTTTTCTTTATCTTTCTATAATCCTTCCAGACCTTTCACGATGCCATATAAGCTCTTATAAATCATTAACTATACAATAATACCATTTCAATTCCGGCCTTAAAACTCTTGTTTTATGCGGTGTATAATAAGATATAAAATTATTGTACTTTATTAATTTATATGCTATAATTCGGTATCGGGTTATTTTAAGGAGATTAAATACATATGAAAAGAGTTTTTAAAGACCTTGCAATCGGAGAAAGGTTTACAGACGGAATTGCTAAAGCCCAAAGAAAATGTGACGTTGACATGTATGAAGTTTTAGTAAAAACAACTAAATCCATTGCTACTGTAGTCGAACAGATTGGATATGGAAACACTAGAGCTGTAGGAGATAAAAGAAAATATGCTACCTTATTGGGAGCATTCACTGGGGAGGCTGGAGGATATGTCATCTAAAGAAAATACAGTTGAACTTTCAATGGAGGAAAAATTAAATTTATGTTCAGACATTGCGTGGAAAATAATTGAAAAGGATAGAGCAACAAATAATAAGTTGGTCTGGGCCTATGCTGAAGGACATATGCATCAAAGAATAGAAAAATTAATGTTTGGTCGTTGTTCTATGCAAGCGTATCACGATTTTGATCAAGAGAAGGAAGAAAAATATATAGATGAAGATATTATAAACCTGCTAGAAGTGTTAAATAATTAGAAAGGCTCTGAGGAGTCTTTTTTCTTTTCTTGTACTATTGATCAAAAACATATTAAAACCTTTTAAAACCTTGTTTCTGTTGGTCTGGTGCTATCCTGCATTCTTTTCTATATTTTCATTCTAAAAATATTAAAATGCCCATTTTATAGGGGAATGCTAGGTTTATAAAACATAATATAATTATTGTGTTTGCATCGTTTCTGTGATATTATTAGTTAATGTATTTAAGGAGGTTTTTTATATATGTTTAATAAATTTAAAACTGGAGATGAAGTAATTTTTAAGGTTGAAGAAGGTGAAAGAATCGGAATAGTTGAAAAAGTTAATTCCAGCAGAACATACGCAGTTAGAATTTATGGGAAAAATGATATTTACGGCGATTTATTCAAGGTACATGAAAATGATATGAGATTATGCTTGCTATAATAAAGGAGGAATTATTTAAATGGTAACGAGTACAAGAATGGTCAAGACTGGTAAAACATCTTCTAATTATGAAAAATTCATTCAAAAGAATATTAAGATGTTGATTAAAATGGGATATACAGAAGATAAAGCAACCGAGCAGGCAGAAATAATGTGTAGTATGTATAAACACAATTTTTCAGAGATGAAAGATTGTTAAAGTTCTCAAAAGACTAACATTATTCTTGTTAGTCTTTTTCTTTCCCATGAACCCTATAATCTATTGGGAATATCTAAGTAAATTTATTTATAAAATACTTTGTAAGAGTGCAATATAATATTGTACTCTTTATCTGTTTGTGATAAAATATAATAAATTGATACATATATTAAAGGAGTGTTTGTAAATGAAAATTACATATTATTACGATTATGTTGGAATGTCGTGTGAGAAATGTGGAAGAACTATTAAAAATATTTTTGTATTAGAGTCTAATGGTGTTACATTTAAAGTTGGTAGTGAGTGTATCCAAAAAAATATCTAGTATAAGTAATTATGGACTAAAGGAACTAAAAAAGGATTTAAAGAGTATTGAATCCACAAAACAAAAATACAACGAGATATCAAAACCTATCGAGCAATTACTAGAAGATAACGCAGAAAATTATGGAATGATTGAAATGACAAAAGCTGAAAAAGATGTTTGTAATTGGGAGCAAACATGGAGAATGAGAACAAAAGAAGAATATGCTGTTTATATAGAAGAATTACGTTGGTTTTATCCAGAAAATATTAAAAATAAAGTAAATGAGATGAACAAAAAATATAAAAGCATAACCTTAAAAAATCTTTAGGAGGGTAAAACCTCCTATTATTTTCTTTTAGTATTTACTAGTATAATGCTAATATAATTATTGACAAATTAGTAATAAAAATTATATAATGAAGAGTACAGAAATTTTACAAATAAAAACAGGAGGTTTAAACATGAATATTATAAAAGATGTTAAAACATAGCCATAGAGTAAAAATAAGAAAGCAAATATAAAATATTAATAAATAGAAAGAAGGATGAATAATATAAGTACATTAATTAAAAATAAAATTGGTGAAACAAATATTACTGGTTATGGCTCAAAAATTACTATTGTAGATTATATAGACGCTAAAAATGTGATTGTTAAATTTGAAGGTTCTGGATATCTAAAAAGGACTAACTCTTCTAGTTTTAAAAAAGGTGCGGTTAAAAGTCCATATTGTAAATCTGTATGTCATAAAGGTTACATAGGCGAAGGCAAATATAAAATAAAAGTAAATGGAATAAATACAAAACAATATATTGCTTGGCATAGCATGTTAGAAAGATGTTATTCAGCTAAATTTCAGAAAAGAAGACCTACATATAAAGAATGTACAGTTTGTGAGGAATGGCTAAACTTTCAGAATTTTGCAGAATGGTATGATAAAAATCATTATGAAGTTAATAATGAAAAAAAATGTTTAGATAAGGATATAATGAAGAAGGGAAATAAAATATATTGTCCTGAATTTTGCGTTTACGTCCCTGAAAGAATTAATTTGTTATTTTTAAAGAAAAATGCTAATCGAGGTAAATTACCAATAGGAGTAATAAAAGAAAGGGAAAGATATTCTGCTCAATGTGTTATTGATAGTAAAGTAGAACACCTAGGATATTTTAACTCTCCAGAGGAAGCATTTTATGCTTATAAAATAAATAAAGAATCATACATAAAACAAGTAGCTGATGAATATAGAGATATAATTCCAGATAGATTATATGATACATTATATAAATATGAAGTGGATATTACTGATTAATCAATGTAAAGTGAATACAATTATTGTTGACATTGGGCCAGAACTTCATATAATAAGAATATAAATATTTATTAGGAGGTTTTAAGCTATGAAAAAAGAATGGCAAAAGGGTTATGATTTTATGGATGAATCCCCACGGTATTCATTCGAGGGAAGAGATCCCCAAAGTACATATGAAACAATCCGTGTAGTAATCTATCAAGAACAAGAAAAGGAATATTCACACGATACCAAAAAGAGATCATATTATTATGGCTATGTTACAAACAACGAAAAAGAATGTTCTGATACAATAGGCAGATATAGAACATTGAAACAGGCTAAAGAAGAAACAGAAAAGTTATTCGATGAATATTGTAAGTTGTTTCCTGAAGCAATATAAAAATAATTAAGACTAGAAAATTAATTCTAGTCTTTTTTCTTTTGTCTATTTTCTAATTTCCACCGATCAAATTACCCTTTCAACGGGTTATAAAATTGAATATAATCTTTTTACATTGTATTTTATTTATGTTATAATTTCTAAAAGGAGGTGAAACAAATGGACAATGATAAATTAATTGATATACTCTATTCTATCACAGCAAGCCTTGAGAGATTAAATCTAGAGATTGCCCGAATAAATGAAAAAATAGAATTGAATTACAATGAGCGTAATCTTTCAGACGAAATTGAAAATATTAACAAAATAATAAAAGAAATTACCGAATGAGAGTCTATACAGACTCTTTTCTTTTTTTGTTATATACTCACCGGATCACAAACAAACTAAAAATAAATTTTTAAAAACCTAACACAAATCAATAAATCTGTGTTATAATAAATCAAGTTCAAAAATACATAAAAAGAAAGAAGGAATTACATATGGTAACTTTTATCCCAACTACGGATGAATCTCCAATTTATAGTTATATTTTTGAGAATCCAAATGTTTACGAGGAATTTTTAGCACCTACTATTTGCCGGATTATGAAGGGTAGAGAAAAATATCCACATTATGACCGTAATCGGCAATACAATACATTTTATAAGGTAGCAAAACAAATAGTTGAATACTACGCATCAAAACATGGCGAATTCCACGATATTAAAACTTTAGCATGGGATCTAAATAATTACTGCCATGAAATATATGTTTAAAATAAATTATGCGTAAAGGTTAGATAGATAATATCTAACCTTTATTTTTTGTCTAAAAAATGTCTCCCCGGTAGCTGCAGAGCAATTTTTTAAAAATCCTGTAGGGTTGGCGCTCTAAGGGTTTTATACTGTTTCTGTTATTAATCCCACCACTAGCAAAACATAACCCTTTAAACCTCAGTAAGTGTAAAAATAATTATTTTAATAATGACTATTTTTATTTATAAGGTCATTATTTTTTAGATGCAGAAGGCAGCCAATATTTTTTTGGTAGCGAGTGTGTTAAAAAAGTGATTACAAAATAAATTAAAAACCTGCTAAAGACTAGAAATAAAATTCTAGTCTTTTTTATGTTCATTCAGCCGGATCAACTCATTTTCCCTTTTTAATCCTTCACAAACCAAAAACACACGCACAGAAACGGCCTTTCCTGCCTTCAGATTGTATTGTCCTTTATAATCTTGCCTAGAGTAGATTCAAACGTCTCAGAATTAAAATAGGGTTAATTGTGGCTTGTAATTGATCAAATATCATTAAATTGTTTCTGTTTTTACTACAATAAAATAGGACTATAAATAACTATAAAATAATAAATTGCCTATTGACTTTATGTGGTGTAGGCATTAAAATAAAGACAGTTAAACAATACATAAATAAAAACTTGCTAGGATGCAGTTAGCGAGTAACTCCATACAATTTACAGGTTTTCCAGTTTGACCTTCAAAAACTGAGGTGACCGGAAACGGCCTAAAAGCTCTTTGAAAATTAAATACCGACGCTGTGACCACGGGCCATCAGGACTTAAAACGTGCCAAGTACTTTAGTAGATCAAATTAGCAGGAACGCTTAGATCACTAGACAAAGTGACCGCGATTAGAAAACGCTAATTGATTAAGTTAAAGGAAGCAGGTAAGAAGGTACTGGAAAACGAAATGGAGAAGGCAGCAATTTATCCCTTACAAATTACTTGCCTCTTGTCTTAATTTCTGCTCTCTTAAAGTAAAAAATAAATTTAAGAAAGTGGGAAATAAAATGTCACAAACTCAAAAAGAATCTTTTCTCAAACTTGCGAAAGGTAGCTGGCAGCGTTCAATTCTCAGAGATTTACTTTCCAATTCCACTATAACAAATCCTCTCAAATCCCTCAAAGGTAACGCTAAAAGTTATTCTGGACGTTATCGAGTATCATTTTTCGCCTTACTTCTCAGAATTGAAAAAGCAGGATACACTATAACAATCGAGTCTGGCCCACTAGGAGGGCAATGGGGAAGTACATATTCATTGTCAGTATAAAGTCAAAAATAATTATTCTATCTTAAAAAAGAGGGTGGAAATTAAGACAAGAAAAGAGTAAAATGTAAGGGATAACAAAATGCTTGTTTCCTATTTTTAATTCTGTTCTCCTAAAATTTAGGAGGAATGAAAAATGTTAGAAATGAAAGAAATCGAAAAAATTTATCAAATTCAAGGAGAATTATTATCCGAGTCAGAAGCTATTGCAAATCATTTTAGTTTAGAAGGTTATAAACTTTCAACTTTAGAAGGAATAACAAAAGACCTGCAATGGAATCCAGCTTATCAAGAAATAGTAGAAATCCAAGAAGGATTATTCAAATTTGATGGTAAAAAATATATTAAACTTTAAAAATTTAAAAAGGAGAATGGAATTAAAGATAGGAAATAAGCATAAAAAACTCTCTTTCAACGTATTTAATCCCTTCAGTTTATCCATTATTACAATTTAATCATAACAATTAATTTAAACTTGCATAATATGTCTGCTTATTGGTATTTATACTAATAAAATGATATAATGTAAGTTGCTTGCTTATTAATGGTTATAACATGATCTTATAATTGGCCGTCATTACTCTTAAATTTGTCCTTGAAGGTTGAACGGATGACACATAAACAAGAGTAATACAAGTCGATTTTAATTATGTAAAATGCCAGGAAATGAGCAATAACAATTGTTAAGGTTAGATTATTACTCTATAGACTGAAGGGATTTAATTTTACTAAACTATGTACTAAGTAAAAATAATTAGTTTGTAGTTTAGTAAAATAAAAGGAGTGAGTTTAAATGGCTAAAGAAATGTTAACCAAAACTTTTGGTATTGTCGGCCTAGTATCTCAATTAAAATCAGGTCAAATCAATCGTGACGCTGAAATGCAACGTTCATACGTCTGGGGTCAAAAAGAACAAACCGAACTAATTGATAGTGTTTTCCAAGTCCTAACAACTTATATTCCTCCGCTAATTGGTGCTGAAACTGAGGTCGAAATTGAAATCAAAGGTAAGCAAGAAAAGGTTATCGACCTACTAGACGGCAAGCAGCGTTCCACAACTCTAGAAAAATTCCTAAATGATGAAATAAAATTGGGTCACAACATCCGGCCTGTAGTCATCGAAAATGAAGACGATACAGTCGAAACTTACATAGTAGCAGGCAAAAAGTGGAGCGAAATTCCTGAACGTGCAAAACAAGTTTTCAAAAATTGTAAGATCCAAATGGTTTATTTTAAGGACATGACACAACATGAGCGCGAGTTACAATTTATTAAGCTCCAGGGAGGGAAAAAGCTCAGTAACGCAGAAGTAAACAAGGTTCGCATTGGTGATGAAGTTAGAACATTTATCTATAAGCAATTAGCAACAGACCTTTGGACTAAATTCATTAATGTTTCATCAAATCGAGAGGTTAAATTCGAAACCATGCAGCAGGTGCTAATGGTCATAACAAATTCCTTTGATCTTTCCGGCAAATCACTTCAAGCATTTTCAGAGGATTCTATTATGATTGATTCTGAAGTTATGAATCAAGTCGAAGCGGTCACAGAATACCTAAATAAAGTTGTAAAGCTTATCAAAAAATCCTCCTTACCTGTCGAACTTCAAAAACTTGAAGAGTCAGAAGTTACCGTAAAACTCGAACCTAAAGAGCTTAAAAAGTACCTGAAGGCCATTGAATATCTTAAAAAGGTTCATGTTCCGATTATCTATAACACGGCCTTAAAAGCCATTCAGAACAATGTGAGTGCAAATGACTTCGCCAAGTTTGTTTCTAAATTCTTCGAAAATGTCCCATCAAGATATAAAAGATTTGCGGAGTCAGACAGTGCCAGTTCGGGGAGCGTAAAAATTAGAGTTGAGGAAATGGACAAAGCACTGGTTGATGAGTTCAAAATTGTTGAAAAGGTTGAAGAAATTCAACCAGAAGTTCAAAACCTTAATTCTGATATAACAGCAAGCTCAGAAGAGTCCGGCGAAATTCAATCAGAACAAACTGACACATTAGACCAAGACCATGGAGACGCTACCACTATTCTAAACATTGTCAATAACGTTAATGTTGCTTAATGCTCCAAAGAGTTTTATTATTAAGCAAAGGAAAATAAAAAGTCCTTTGCTTAGTCGGAAAAATTCAAAGGAGTGGTATTTATGAGTAATGCTTTAGAATCCATTAACGAAATCTATTCCGTAATCGAAGAAACTACTTTTGAGGTACTGACTAAAGAACAGCTTTCCAAATTAGGCAATAACAATAACACTTACTTTGGACACATGGAAATTGCTGACACTGATTCTTATATCATGTTTTTAATGCCAAAAAGTGCTTTCAGCAAATTCGAATATTATTGTGGTATGGAGTATGCTAAAGATGATCTAGAATACAAATTTGAAATACCTGACAGTGTATTAGTTGTTTATAACTCAAGTTGTGAAAGAGCTTCTAGATTAGTATATGAAGCGACAGGGAAACAAGTAGGAGACTATGAAGATATTATTGTTGATTGTCCTCATTGCGGTTCAATAGAAACATGGATATTAAGAATACCAATAAAAAATTAAAGTCCCTCTGAAGAGTCTTTGAAAATTAAGACGAAATAGGCTATAACAGTTTAGTTGTGGCCTATCAGGGATAAAATTCCCAATTATAAGGAGAGTGTATATTAATGAAGAAAATTAGATTAACTAGAACGACTATTATTGAATTTGTTCCAGAACCTGAGAATTATCCAGATGGTTCAACTATTGAACAGATGGCAGAAATTGATGCCAACCAGGAAGATAGAGAAGCATTATTTGACACTGACTGCATATCAGATAATGTTATTTATGAAATAATCGAGGAAAATAATTGCCCACAATGTGGGAAAATAGTCTTTCAGGGAACAAATTTTGTAGCGGTTGAAGATGAAAGGTATCATTTAGAATGTTACTATGAGAGTAAAAAGTAATTACTTTAAAACCAAACTTTCATTCTATGATATGGATTTATAGCAGGAATATTTTATAACAAAAACCTGCTATAATTCGAGGTTGTAGAATTAAAAATCTAAGGGGGAATACATATGTCTAAATCACTTCAAACTTTAAAAACCAACATCGTAAAAGGTTCTCAACGACTTTCCAAAGCTACCGTTAAAAACATCGTGAACGCCGGAGAATTTGAGAAAATCGAATTAGCGTATTCTTACGATGGCAGAGAAGTCCATAAAGGGGATCTAATCGAAAATCCTGTTGAATGGTTCAATAAGGAATATGATTCTATAGACGTTAGACTTCATAAAGTCGAAAATAATTTGGCTTTAATCCATTTGCAATTCCATTCTAATTTATGGTATTCTCTTTTTATTGATTTAAAGAAAGTTTACCCTAGTAAACAGCAGCAGGAGCAGGAGCAAGTTGAAAATAAAACTGAAGTAATTGAAGTGAATGATACTAAAAACTATCTTGATACAATGCAAACCAAATTCAAAACAGGCGAAGGAAGCGCAGTCGAACTAAGATCCTATTATACATACCTTCTCGAAAATGTTAAATCTGTAAAGGTTGTTATTCTTGACATGTTAAACAATTCCGAGAAGCACAAACGGAAGCGCAAAAACACAAAAACGGAATTAACAGACGATTGCTATAACAACATGATAGAAGCTCTTGTATATCATGTTCAAGATTCCTTATCATTTGAAATGGATTTTTCTGACATGAAAGGAGCAAAACAAAGAGCGATTAAAGCCATTCTTGATAATGCCACGGATGAAATGATTAAGGCACAATACACCAAAAATAAAGCAGATAAAGAAGAAAGAACAGCACAAAGAAAGGAAACTATCGAAGGAATTCTAAGTCCTCAGACCCTAGAAGATTTCCAAAACGTCAAGTATTACCGCAAGGACAAAACCTTGACAATTGAAGAACAACAACGCTATGACCTAGTATATTCAATCTCTCAAAAAGAAAAGAGAGAAAAAGAACAGCAGGAACGGGTAGAAAAAGCACTTGTTTTAGTTACCGGATCAAATGATAAATACACCATAACAGCAGACGTTGACACTCGTGACAATTCGCCTTTATGGGTTGTAAAACTCATATATAAAGTTGACAAAGACGAATGGAAAGTATTTGATTCTCAAATGAAATTGATCGACGGTTATTATTCCAGATTCAAAAGAGGGCATATTTTTAAGTATGATCCAACGACTAAACTTTTAGGAGAGCAAACCGAAGAAAACCAAGTAGAACAACCAGAGCAAACTCATTTTAGCAATAACACTGACAAACTTCGCAAAGTTGCTGATAATATGCAAAATACCATTGACAGTAAAAGAGCAGACAGAAAAACCAACACCGCTAAACGTGCCAGGGAAGCAGCGGGGCAAGAAGAACAGGCTAACAACTTAGAGCATACACAAAGCATTATTAGAAATATTGCAAATGCCATTGAATCAGGTGAATTGACTTTTATTGATAAGATTGATTCTAGGGTACAAATTGAAACCCTAGAAAGTATTCTTAATCGTGCTAATTGGAAATATAAATTAGTAGAAAATATTGACTATAAAGTATGGCATAATTCCTCTATAACAATTGACGTTATTAAGTACGCAGAGATTCCAAGTTCTACTATTTACCTTCGCCAATTACAATCAATTATTAATGATATCCGACATACTGACGGATTCAAATTGATTGCAAACAGATTGCAAAAAGTTATTGATAGTGCAAAGTTAAAGCAAAAAGATATTAATCATGATCCATTAATTGATATCTCAGACTATGACGCAGAACTCGACAAGATTTATAAAAATACTGATGTTCTAAAAGGTCAATACTTTGAAACAGCAGTCGAAGAACGTAGGAGATTATCAAGAATGGGCATAGACTCAGTGGAAGAACTTCGGGCATATTTACGTGAATATTTCAATTATCGGACGGTTAAAAGTTCAATAGATCCCACTGAACAGAAAATCAAAGAACTAGAACGCAAATATAAACTAGATCAAAAGGGAGATATTAACTTCACACCTTCAAACATTGCTCTTCAATTGATTGAACACGCCAATATTGATCATAATAGCCGAGTTCTTGAACCTTCAGCCGGAATAGGGAATATTGCAGACCAGATTAAAAAATTCTGTGATAACGTGGATGTCTGTGAACAAATGTATTCATATCAGGAATTATTAACGCTTAAGGGTTTTAATGTTGTTGGAAGTGATTTCTTGAAGTATGAAAATAACAATTATTACGACAGTATTATCATGAATCCCCCTTTCAGCGACGAACAAAATCATATTAAACATGCTTATGACTTACTCAAAACTGGTGGAAAACTCATTGCTATTACTTCGCCTCATTGGGGTTTTGCCAATGATAAATCATCAAAAGAATTCCGTCAATGGTTCGAGAATTTGAATGGTGAAATTGTGGAAGAATTGGAATCAGGAACTTTTGAGATGTCACAAGTTAGATCAAATATAATTGTCATTAATAAAGACACTGAGACCATGCAAAAGGCTGTATAGGTTATAACAGCCACACTATAAGGGTTTGAGGGTATCCCTAGAAAATACCCTCAATATTCTAAAAGGTGGTTTATTATGACTTATAAATATGTAATTAATTCCACTGGTGGAAGTTCTACCAAATATGGCAATTGTGAAGTTTGCGGAAAACATGCAAGCGAAGTATTTTTGCAAATTGAAGAAAGAAAATATAGTGAAGGTTATACACACTTCAAATGCAATTCATATTTTGGTCATAGGGAATGTTTGGAAAGTAAAAGAAGGTAAATAATAATATTTGATAATGCCTAAAGACTGTACACTGATACAAAAATAATATATAATATTAGTGTACAGCATTTGGAGTTTATCAAAGTGTTAGAACACGATAAGCTAAAAGGAGGGTTATCTAATGAAATTAATTAAATCTGTGAGTCAATCAATCCAACGGAAAACTTCAGATGGATCAAATTCCTTTTGGTGTGTATATGGTGATATTGTACAGGATAAAAATGGAGTGTATTATTATACTGAGTATTCAAAGGATGAACCTCGAATCATTCCAGTTGATGAATTGCCGGATGAAGTTAAAAGATATGTCTTGTCAGAATTAAAGGAGGTTTAAACCTATGCATATTAATTTAGTTTTATCAAAAGAACAAACGGAATCAATTAAGCAATCTTTATTTCAAGAATTAACTACTAAGGATTTAGCCGAAGGATTATTTGTCAAAATGGCAATATTTCAATCAGATATACCGGAAGTTAGAACACTGAAAAATGCTCTTATGGATTTCTTAAAAGCTTATTAACAAAGCTTATTGACTTTCCCTCGAAACTTACATTTCCTGCTATTTTATGGTATTATAAACCCAATAACAGCAAGGGTTTGAGGGTTCGACACTTTTTGAAATTAATTAGAAAGAGGGTAAAATTATGAAAAAATTATGGTATGCTATTGTCGAGAAAAGCAATCAAACTAATGTATTATTAACATGGTGCGGAACTAGCAATGATGCATGGTTTAAAGCTGAAGAAATGGAAAAAGAACTGGAAGAGAAAGAAAAGGCAAAGAAATTAACTGTTTTGGGTGGATGGGACAATGGGTATATCATAGAAAATTACTTTGAATCTCTAAATCAAAATAATGAAGGAGGATTTTAAAATGATTATTAAATGTGTTTATGAAGGTTGCAAACATAATCAAAATGGTAAATGCCAAGCAGAATCTATTGAACTTGTTCATTCTAATAATTACGATGGCGAAGGTCTGGAATGCCTTTCTTATGAAGACAGATAATTACAATAGTATTGATTGAAGGTTGCACGTCAATAACTATATAGCAATAACAGTTAGGCGTGTGACATTGAACCAAAATGTTGTAGAAAGAGGGGGAATGTAAAATGAAAAAAGACTTAACTGGCAAACTAATTTTTGACAATGGTGGAGGATTAACCTTACAACTCAACAACACTTATGCTCACTGGTATCAAAATATGAACCAAGCAGCAGAGGACTTAAAAGCGTATATTAAAGATGGCAATACTGACGGATGGGACGGTCACGAGGAAGATCAATTAGAACTAGATCCAGAATATGAACAGATTCAAAATGGAGGTTATAGAGTCTATTCTTTAGAGGATATTATTGCAATGACCGAAGAAGAATATGTGGATTCAGGATGGGGTAATGTCAGAGATTTTTGCATAGCTTATAATGGGTAATTGTATCTGGAGAATAGGCAATAACAGCGAAGCATGATAACAGCAAGGTTGTTGCCTTCCTTTCGAGGTAAAGTTGATTAAGTATGAAGGAGTGAAGAAATTATGAAATGTCCTATTTGTGGAAATGAAATTAAACTTATTGATTTTAGTGATGGTCAATATTATTTTTGTTGGTTGGATGATGCAAAATATGTTAAAGAAGATTTAGAAAGGAATCCTATAAACCAATAATTTTCTCGTACTAGAAAGGAGTTTTAAAAAATGAATTATGTCATTAAGATTTTGAAAAAAGAATTGAAAAGATTGGAGAGCGTAAAATCTCCAAATTATGAAATGGGTAATACAAGAAAACTGAGAATTGCCGAATTAGAACTGGCTATTAGTGTTTTAAAAGGAGAGTCAGATCAATTCAACGAGTATTTAGAATCTTAGGGCATTTAAAGCTCTCCTGAGCGTCTAATAATGACATAATAGCCAATATACCCATAACACCAAGAACATAGACGTTCAGGAGAGTTCTGAAGACTCTAAAAATAATTAGTTTGGAGGAATAAAAATGGTTGATTTGTCAAAATTCAAAAAGATTATCAATAAAGTAATTGAATTAGGATTTAATGATTTTTATCAAGCAGGAAGCGTTAGTAAAATTCATGAATTGAATTTAATTATTGACAATGAATCACAAGACAGAAAATATTGGCTAACAAGATCCTTTGGGGAATTCATTGTAATTTACAGAAAAGGAATTGATGATATTAAGGCCATTCAGCATAGGTTTAAGTGTAGAAATCAAAAGGAAGTTTGCGAAAAATTTTCAGAATTAATACTGCAAACCACATAAGTGTACCATATCATTTGATTCTAAAGAGCTTATGCTCTTTATCTTAAATTTATCATAACAGAAGCCCTATATAGGTTGATGGATTTAAGATAAAGGATATAAATATAATCATTATATCCTAAAATAAATTAAAGGAGGTTGATATCATGAACTTAAAATTACTCAAAGAATTTAAAGCTATCTGTGCGGAGCATAATGTCCCTTTTACCATTCAAAACTTTGAAAAACTCATTGCTCATATTTCTAAATAATTTTACATACCTTATATTAAACCAATACCAAAAAATAAAATTTGAAAGAAGGAATTTTAAAATGGCAAAAATCAAAGGTAGTAAAAAATTATCCACTCTCCCTGTATCGAAACTAAATTCCCTGTACCTAGGTAAGGAAATGGTCTATAGATTCTATCCAGGAAACATTATCCATATTGCGTATTTAGGCGGTTTAGATCCTGCGCCATACTGTGAAGTGCGTTTGAGAATATGGAATAACAAAACTGTAACTAAGATCATGAAATTATCCGATGTTGTTTTAGTTTCTCAGAAGAAAGCGAAAGTAGCTTAATTTGTATCACTTAGGGATGCATGGTATAATGCAAATATAATTATTACAAATTGCATTATGCCATGTAAAAATTAAGGGATACAAATTGGTAAGTAAATATCTCATTTTTGCTATAACAATTAAGGTTAGGAGGTATAGAGTAACAATGTCAAATGTCTTAAAATCTAATCATGATATCATATTTCAAGAAGCAAGTCAGAAAGGATTTAATTATACTGGAGATAATCTATTTACATTTGTTCAATGGCAACAAAGAGGTTATACAGTAGCAAGAGGTCAAAAAGCGTTTATTAAACTTAGATTATGGTCATATGGAAAGAACAGGAGATTTATTCCTGCTCAATTATTTTCTAGGGAACAAGTCATTAAGGCAAATTGTGGTATAATGTCAATATCGGCATAACAATTTAGTATCTGACGTTGACGATATTTTAAATAAATTAAATGGAGGAATTAAAATGATGCAAGATGAATACAAAAAGGATTTCTTTAGTCAAAAGTTTTGTTGGGTATTAGATGGTAGAACATTTTGGCAACCTCAAAATGCAAAGGAATACTTAATTAGGATGCAAAAACGAACAGAACAATTTGCTGTAGGTTATTTGGTATTATTGAAAGATGAATATTTTAGATTAAAAGAGCAGAAAGAACAGACAAATCAATTAGAGGAATTATTAAAGGACTCTATATAAGCTCTTTAGCGTTGATACCTACGCCATTTAAGCTATAACAGCGAGACTAGAATGGTTCAGAGGGTATTTATGCTAAAGTCCTTGTGTAAGGCTTAAACTAATTAATTGGAGGTTTTAAAATGAATGAAGAAATTGATATCCAAATTAGTTTTACTCCTCATTCTTGGGATAACCAAAAGGAACCTTATTTTTGGATTATTTTAAAAGGAAATGATTCTAAACGCAATGCAGGACATGGTTGGGCAGAAAGTCCTCAGAAAGCATGGGAGAAGGCTAACAAATATTATGAGAAGCATGTTAAGTAATCCGAGGAAACTATTATTTTATGCCAAATGTTGGATCTTGAAACCCCTTATAACAGTAGGGCTACAGGGGTTGACGATTTTGTAAACTATTGAGAAAGAAGGTAATTTAATGTTAAAGACAAAAATTGCCATAACGAAGTGGATTAAGCAAAATTTCAAAAACGTACAAGACTTCGAGGGATTTTTAGAGTATGATTATCTAAATTCTTTTGTTCAAGATGGTAGAAAGTTATTACCTAAATATGAAGAAGAATACCAAAAATTAAAAGGACTATGGGAAACACTTCATAACTCAATTAATACCCTGCCAAAAATTGAAATTGTAGAATGTTTTGGTAAAGAGGTTCATAAAACTATGAGAACGCCTTTAAATTATATGAGTGGGTTTTATCATTCAGATGCCAAGAGAAGACATAAATTATTTAAAGTAGCTTAAAAAGAAAGCTTGCTAGAATTCAATATAACGGGAAAGGTTGTGGATTAGATGACATTACCAAAAGGAACAAAACTATTTTACAACTACGAGAATGAAACTGACACATTTGAAATAGTTGATTCTAGAAATATCAGAGGAAAATACATTTATATCCTTAGAGATAGTAAAGGTAAACGACAATCTTTAACACGTAACAGTATACTAGATGCAATTGAGCGAAGAGTATTTATAGTTTTGTAGAAAGGAATGAGATTAAATATGGATATTACAAAAATGTCTGTACAAGAATTGCAAGAGTTAAGTAAGCAAGTAGAAAAACAAAAGGAATTGTTAAAAGAAAAAGAATTAAACAAACGTAAAGATATAGCAAAAGCTAAAATTGGAAAGTTAAGAGAACAAAAAGACTTAATATTGAGTCTGATTAATCATAGTAGAACTTCTTGTAGTGATTCAAATATTTGTAATGGATATGGTTCTGCTGATTATGGTGCAAGGTGTACGAAGTGTCATTTGATTGAGATATTTGACAAAGAATGGGACGACGGTGGGTGGGAAGTTGATTTTGATGTTACGATAACTAAGGTGCAATAGTAACAGAAATGTAAAAGGGGTTATTATGTCTATTGATTTTACTAAAATGTCTAAGAAACAGTTAATTGTTATTTTACAAAATGTAGAGAATGCGTGTTTAACCTTTGAATTTGCTTCTAAAGAGGAAGTCAATATCCCAAATCCTGAATGGCACGAAGGACGTAAAAGTGCTTTTTTTGCAAGCATCTCAATTTATTCGTAAGGCATTTTCTCATAAAGCATAGTTGCTGGTTTATTTTATAACTTTAAGGAGGGTAATATTAAATGAAATTAATTGATGATATTGAAAAAGAGATTAAAACTCTTAAAGGGAGTATGAATTCATTAAAGTCAGAGCTTGAAATATTAAAGAGAATGAGTTCCAACATGAATAGTGATGCAATTAAAGGAAAAGAGACCAGAATATCTTTAATGGAGGGTTATATCAAAGGGTTGGAATGGGTATTAAAATAACAATTTGAAAGGATGGTGTATCAATGAAACAAAAAATTAAATATCAATGTGAAATATGTCATCAATTATATCATACAGGAGATCAAGCAAGTGGTTGTGAAAGTCAAGGAATAGAGAAACCTTTAGTAGAATTAGGGCAGACTGTTTTATTTAAAAATGAAATGTATTTAGGGGATAGGAAAGATATCTATATTACATTTAAAAAAATGATTATATGTAAAATTAAACCTGCTGATTTTAGTCATTCGTTAAGTTATGGATTGGGATACGAAGGAATAAGTTTAATTCAGTATAATATTTGTGGGAATTGTAAATTTAAAGAATTGTGTACAATTGTAAATCCTACTGATAAATTAATAAAAACAACAGAATTTGGATGGATGTTTTCAGATAAATATGAAGAATATATAAAAATTAAAGATAAATACAAATAAATTAATAAATTTATAAAGGAGAAAAACCAATGGAAGAAAAACTCTAGTAATAATATGTGGAAGGATGAAGTGTAAAATGAATAAATGTGACCATATTGTTAATATAGATTATGAAGGGAATGTTTATTATGGCAATAATCATGGTAGAGTTGATATGGATGGTAAATCAGTAGAAAGAACCAAGGAAGAATATCCTTATAGTTACGATGTTTATGTTACTTGGAAAGGTGATTACAACAAAGATAAAGGTGATTGTGCATATTCTGATAGGCTTTTAAATTGGGATTGGGATAAGTATAATGAATGCGTTATGGAAGTGTGGGGAAATAAGGGGCAGATTTTCTATAATAGAACTCCAAAAGATATTGAGAAATTTTTAAGTTTATATTATGACAAAGAAGTTAAATTAACTATGATAATGGAAGGATGTAATGTCTCAAATGGTTTCCCTTATTGGATATTTTTCTTTGGAGATAAGTAAATATAATCTTAAAAATTTAATTAATAAAAAGAATGAAAGGTGGATACATATGATTGATGTTTTGAATAGTAATACTCTTAAAAAGCGTTTTGTTAAGGATTCTGATATCCCTATTTCCGTATTCAAAGAACCATATTTTACAAATAGAGTTAATCTTCTTGATGAATTATTTGATAGTAAATCCAAATGGGAAGAATTTGTACAAGAAGTTTCTATTTTCGAAGATGAGCAACAGTATTTTGAGCATTATAATCAAATTAAAGATGCAGTTATTGATCATATAAAAAGTAAGCCAGAATACCAATCTTTCAGCAATTATGATTTTAATACCTACAAGGTTAATAATTATGGCATAGGGGATCATGGAGTATTTAAACCAACAAATAATGGCAAACGACTTCTGAGCTTTGATTTGAAAAAGGCAAATTTCCAAGCATTTAAACATTTTGATTCTAATCTTTTAGATAATTGTAACTCTTATGAAGAATTTATCTCAAAATTTGTTAAATTGGATCATATTGTTAACTCTAAGTATATAAGACAAGTTATTTTTGGTGCTTGTAATCCAAAACGTCAAGTTACTATTGAAAAATATTTAATGAGTTATATTCTGAATATTATTATTGATTCTATTGGTGTAAAAAATGTTTTGTCTTATATGCACGATGAAATAGTTATCGATATTACATCTATAAATAATTCAATTGTAATACAACTCATTAAAGATGTCTATAATTATAGTTGGTTAAAAGATATTCAAGTAAAACATGAGGAATATGTAGTTTATAAAATACCTAATACGGAATTTTATATTCAATATTTTAATGATGGTTCTTATAAATTTAAGTGTGTTCCTGCTTTATTTTATCCTATCATCATTAAGCAATTTAACGGACTATCAGTTGATGACGAAGATTTAACTTTCTATCATGAAGGATATTTAAGTAAGTTTATAGAAGTTCCTAAGTTTACATTTAGAAATAGAGAAGGAGAATAAAATTATGAATATGAATTATAAAGAGTTGGTATTGAATGATTCGAAATACAATTTTCTTAAAGAGAATGAGCATTTAGGAAGTAATATTATGTTATTAACTTTATCAGGAAGTATTTCATATGGCACAAATATTGCTTCGAGCGACACAGATATTAGGGGCATTACATTAGAAAGACCAAATGAATTATTAGGATTAGATATTTTTGAGCAATTTGAGAACAAGGAAACAGATACTACGATTTATGCTTTTAAAAAAATGATTAATCTATTATCAAATTGCAATCCAAACTGTATTGAAATTCTTGCAACAAATCCAGAACATATTTTAATTATGAATGAAGAAGGTAAATTGTTAAGAGACAATATCGGACTATTCTTATCCCAAAAAGCAGCTAGATCATTTGGTGGATATGCTACCCAACAACTTAGAAGATTACAAAATGCATTAGCAAGAGATTCCTACGAACAAACAAAGAAAGAAAAACATATTTTAAATAGTATTAATGTACTTCATCTTCAAGAATATTACAATTCATTTACTGATGAAAATATTAAATTATATATTGATAAATCCGATAGAGAAGATTATGAAACTGAAATTTTTATTGATGTGAGTTTTAAGCATTACCCTCTCAGAGATTTTAAAAATATTCATTCCGAAATGAGTAATGTGATTGTAAACTATGATAAATTAAATCATAGGAATAATAAGAAAAGTGAGGAAAAGCTTTATAAACACGGCATGCACTTACTTCGATTATTAACAATGGGAACAGAAATACTTAGTGGTAAACCAGTAACAACTTATAGACCAGAAAGAGAATTTTTGTTAGATATTCGTAATGAAAAATACACATATGATGAAATATTTGAAATGGTTGATAAATATGAAGCTGAGTTTATGTATGCTAGAAACAATAGTCCATTACCAAAAGAACCTGATTATAAGAAGATTAATGAATTAACAATTGAGATTTGTAGAAAGGCAGTTGTGTAATGATAGATAAAAGTAAAATACCATTCGATGCGCTTGTTGTATTAAACACTTTAAAACAAAATGATTATGAATGTTATTTGGTTGGAGGTTGCGTTAGGGATCTTTGTTTAGGGAAAGAACCAAAAGATTTTGATATATGCACCAATGCAACACCAGATATTGTTTTAGGTATTTTTGAACCGACTCATAAGATAATTCCCACGGGTCTGCAACATGGAACTGTGACACTGATTGGTGATAGTTTTTATAATAATCAAATAATTGGTTTACCTATAGAAGTAACCACATTTAGAAATGATGGATATTATTCCGATAATCGTAAACCTGATTCAGTGGAATTCGGTGTAAGTATTGAAGATGATGTTATGAGAAGAGATTTTACTATTAATGGACTTCTTTATGATGGTGAGAAAATTGTAGATTTATTAAATGGACTAGATGATTTAAAACAAGGAGTTATTAGAGCAGTAGGAAATGGATTTAAACGTTTTCAAGAGGACTCTTTAAGAACTATGCGTTGCATTAGATTTTCAAGTCAATTAGGATTTGAAATTGAATCCAAAACATTTGTGGATCTTAAATGTTGTAATGTTCTTATTCAAAATATTTCACAAGAAAGAATCAGAGATGAGTTAATTAAAATCTTATTATCAGATAAACCATCTGAAGGTATTAAATTACTATCTGATTCAGGATTATTACAATATATTCTTCCTGAACTCAAACTCTGTGTAGGATTTGACCAACACAATAAACATCATAATAAAAATGTATTCAACCACATTCTAAAGGTCTTAGAGAGCACTCCTGCCGTCTTAAATCTTAGGTTGGCAGCACTATTTCATGACATTTCTAAACCTGAGACTTTTTCAATTGATGAGAATGGACAGGGGCATTTTTACTTACATCATAAAGTTGGCGCAGATAAAACAAGAGAAATTATGAAGCGTTTGAAATTTGACAATGAAACTATAGATAATGTATGTATTCTTGTTTATAATCATATGAGTAGATATCCAAAATTGAGAGAAGGATCGGTAAAGAAATTATTGAGACGTTTAGGAGAACACAATATAGATGATTTGATTGATCTTATGATTGCAGATATAATTGGTTCAAAACCACCTTATGATTTTGAGAGTGTTGTTTTGTTGAAGAATGAGTTGAAGAGAATTATTGAGACAAAAGAACCTATTGCTGTTAATCAATTGGCTATAAATGGACATGATTTGATTGAGTTGGGAATTAAACCAGGAAAAAGAATGGGTGAAATTTTAAATGAATTATTGCAATTGGTTATGGATAAGCCAGAAATGAATACAAAAGATCAATTATTGCCAATTGCAATTTCTAAAATTTAGTTAATATTTGAAAGGAGTGTAAAAAATGGATAGAGATAAAAATGTTGTTTTGGATAAATAAGAGAAGAAAAGAATACGAGGAAGAGAAGGGGAAATGGAAACAAAGTAATCAATTTTATTATCTTTTAAAAATTTGTAAATCAGTAAATTTTCCATAATTTCCAAAATCAAAATCAAGCTATAAGCCACTTTCAGAGTTCAATAAATCCATTAAAAATTGCATTTTATCCTATAATTTCTATAATAATTAAACTAAAGGAGTGAAGCCAATGAAAGAATACACAGCCAAGGAAATTCTATTTGAAAATCAGATGGATGAATATGCTCAAATTATCTATAAATATCCAATTAGTCATGAATACTGTATGATAATCTTAAAAGTTATCGCAGAAGTTCAAATGAAAACTGCGCTTAGTGGAGATCAAATAGCAGATGATATTAAGAAGTTATACTTTAAAGAACTCACAACTATAATATAATAATTGGAAGGAGGTGAAAAAATAATGACATGCAAATATAGAATTAATGGATTATGTGAAATACTTGATATTGAATGTGATAATCCAGAAGAGAATAATCCCAATAACTATAGTATAGAGACTGGGTTTCCTTGTATCTGTGATTGTTTTCAAGCAAAACAATAAAATAAATATCTTACACCCATTGCAATAAGGATGTAATGGGTGTATAATTGAGATAAGAAGTAAAAGGAGCGTGATCTAGATGGCAAATTGGCTAATCGACAACAATTCTAGAAGACATGGGATGAGAGACTTAGTTTTATTAAATTTTTCAAAGAAAATAGACAATTGCGTTTGTGCAGTATATACGGAGTGGAAGCATATGGAAACTTATTCTGTTGTACAAATGGACAAAAATACACTTTTAGAAAATTTAACTTTTGATCAATGGAAGAAAAATGTTGAGCTACTTACAGGGCATCATATAGACTGGTCAAAAATAGAGGAAGGTTCTGATGATTACCGTATAAACAAAAATAAAAACCCATTGTAAATATTTAACGAAAGGATGATTTAAATGTTTGGATTTACTAAGAAAGCTAAACATAATGAACTAATAGACATTAAAAGAGGTGATGTTTTTAGTATACATGGCCCTAAAAATATTTATTACATAATAGGAGGAAATTCTAGTAGGTTTAATCCTAGAGTTGGCGTATTGCCAATAAGTGAAACGAATTTATCTATGCTAGAATCTGAAATCAATGTCATAAGATATTGTATACCATTTCAAACAGTAATAGATAAGTCAGAATTGAAAGAAAAGATATCAGAGATTTCAAGAGAAACAATGAATCAAATTAGTGATATTTTAATCGAGTTAGGCAAAAAGGAAATGAATAAGTGGTTGGTAGAAAAGAGATAAAAGGAGGATGATTTGTAATGAGTGGGCAAAAAGATAAATTAATTAACCTACTAACTCTTCCAATCGGAACGGTTGTTAAAGTGAAATCAAAACATGAAATAGAATTGCTAGGATCTGGTTTTGTTGGAATTTGTCACGCAAATAAATATGGTATAATAGAGATTGTTCAGCCAGAAACTGGGTGTTACTATATAAAGGATTTAGACTATGGTTGGGATGACAGGCTTATTGAAAAAGTAGATGACCCCATAGGAATTTATTTAGTAGAATATGACGGTACTATCTCATCAGAAAAATACTGCTCTAAAAAAGACGGAAAAGCAAAAGATTTAATAATAGAAGGTTATAAATATGATCTACATGAATTTAACAATATTGTCGTAGAGGAACTTTAATTCTTAAAAATATTGGATTTTATAAAATTGGAGGTGATTTAAGATGAATTTCTTAAATACATGTATTCTTAATATGTTCTGTCAAAACAAGTGTGCTAATTTTACTCATGGGTGTTCCGGTGTTCTTATACAAGATGAAAGATGTAGTGCCTATAATTATGTTCAATATTTACTTGAACACAATCACAATATTGCTGATTTAATTAAACAGAATATAAGCAATTAAAAAGGATGTGAATCAATGTTTAATTTCTTTAAAAAGAAAGTAGTGGAAAATGTGAAACCACGAATTTTTCACTGTCATATGTGCAAAGGAAATTATTATAGAGAAGATATTGATTTCTTGGAGAGCAGAAAATTATCTAAGATTATTTGTATAAAGTGTGCCGAGTATATTAAGGGTAATTTAAATAAAATTGAGGAGCATGTACATACCATGAAAAACTTAGAAACCATTATCAAAAATAGAGATGCTTTAAAGAAATCAATTGATAATATTTGGACAGAAATATTTACAGTTAAGAATGGTAGAGAAAAATGGTCTGACTTACCAAAAGAAGATCAAGTAGTACTTGGAAAACTCTACAGTTTGAAGGATCGCTATTACAATCAATTAATAGCATTAGATTTTGTATTGAATGAACATAATAGATTAGCAGATTATAGAACGGATAGAAATTATGAAGGATTTGTAGACGAGAGATTCTTTGCGAATTTAACATAAGGAGTGATTTTTATCTAAATTTAATATTCCTATAGAAAGGAGGTGATTCATATAAATGAGGATGCGCGGATACACACTCAAAGAAATGTCCCAGATTCTAACACAACATGGATGGAAACCATCACACAGGAAAAGTTCGCATATAACTTTCCAGAATGAAAACACTAACGACCATATTACATTAGTCGACCATGGAAATTCAAAAGAAATATGTAGGCCATTGGCAAAGAAATTGCTGAAGCAAGCTGGACTATTAGAATTTGCTTATCAGTGTTAGAATACATATAAAAATAAAATATTGTTTTAATTAAGGGAGGGTTAATTTCATGGTTATAAAATCTAAACACTCTAAATATAATTTATCGTGGATTAAGTATATTTTGCCAGTTAGGATAAACCAGATGTCAGAATCAATAGGTGTTTATAAGTGGTTAGGATTAATTTATTGTAAATAAATATGAAGAGGGTAGGGGAGTGATATAACCATGAGAATTAAAATCATAGCAGCCATTCTAGTCGTTTTATCCGTCGTGATATATGTTAGTATTAATGATGGTAGTAAAGAAGCGTACAGGTCTAATTCTGGGCTTACAGTGAAGATTTAAAGGAGGTTATCCAATGGAGACGGTAGAACCAATTAGAGATAAGAAGAAAATTGAGGAAATGAAACAATATTTAAAATCTCAAAGTCTTAGAGATTGGGCATTATTTACATTGGGAATTAATTCAGGATTAAGAATTAGCGACTTGCTTAAATTCAATTTGTCCGATGTAGTAGATTCAAATGGAAAAGTAAGAGATCGTATTTCTGTAAAGGAAAAGAAAACAAGTAAAACAAAAACCTTTCCATTTAGTTCTAACGTGGTCGATGCTTTGACTGAATATGTTGCTTCGCTACCATCTACTCAGACAGTCTTATTTGGGTCTAGGAAGGGAGATAAAGCAATCACTAGACAAAGAGCACATGAAATATTAAGTAAAGCAGCAAAAAAAGTCGGCATAAAAGAACAAATTTCGACACATTCTTGTAGAAAAACTATGGGGTATCAGGCATATATGGCAGGAGTTGATGTCACTAGAATACAGTCCATTCTTAATCATTCTAGTCCAAAGGAAACCTTGCGTTATATTGGTATAACCAGAGACGAACTAGATAATGTCTATCTTGAATTAAATTTGTAATAGAAAGGATGATTATTGTGAAACAACTAACCAAACGTGAAAAAATTATTAAAATATTATTAGAATGGAGAAAGGATGATGATAAATAATGAATGTAATTCCATTAATCAAAACAATTCTTGAATCTTTTGAAACTCTAAAATATGAAATGGATTCTATCAACCAGAAAATTAGAGATATCCATTCAGAGCAAGATGATCTTTTGCATGAATTAGAACTAACTAAATTTAATGCATGTGAAGGATATCAACTTTCAAAAGAGCTTCAAATATTAAGACATAAAAGGAGGCATTACAAAGATCAAGAGGAGCAGATGGATATGATCAGAGGAGTTATAAATAAATATAAATGGATAATTAATGATCTGAAACCTTTGGTTAAATTGCTTGAAGAAAAGGAAAACCATCAGATACATAGACAATACACACCAAAAATCAGGACTAATTTAAAGTTAATTAAATTAAAAGAGTTGCAAACTGCAAAGTAAAGGAGTAAAATAAATGTATCCATTATACTTTATCCCAAAACGTGTAATTCAAGAATATCAACAACACATCCATGGTGGTAAATCTCTAACCACTCCAATTATCAAACGTAAAATTAGTGCTATGATTCATGCTACAAAATATTGTAGAATTGATTTAGGTAATAAAAAATATCAACACAGGTTTGGTCATTGTAAAATGATTGTAGAAGAAAATAACTTAACTGTATCAAAAGTTGAATATACAATTATTGGTAGTGTTCATGGAAATGATGGAAACCTTTATAATAGAATATGTAAGAAATATTATGGTTTGAATGATAAGCATACTGAATTTGCTGAGACTTGTAGAAATAATATTGAAGGAGTGTGTTAATTATGAAGAGAATTGTTGCATTAATGATTGATGAAAATAAACAAGATAAGTTTCAAAGTTATGAAGGTGTTGGACATTATAATGATGTTAAATTTATTCAGTGTATGTATAGATCAGAATCGGAAGTATTAGGAGACAGAGACAGAGCGATAACAGAAATAGAAAAGGAAATTCAGTCATTTGGTAATCCAGAAATGTGGTTTATTCTTGATGGAGATAAATTATATGTGGAAACAAAATATAAAATTACAAGTAGGTAATACCAGAAATGTTGATTTTATTTGCTAAATAAGAAAGGAAGATTATATAATGAATATTAAAGTTGAATACGATGGTTCATATCCTAACGCATGTCGTGGTAATTTAAGAGTAATTGAAGATGGTGCTATAATATTTGAAACAGAAGATTATTCTTTCCATTCAACAGGATCAGTTTCTTTTACAGAAGATTGGCAAGAAGTTGTCACTAGAGGATCTTTAGAGTGGGATAATGATGAGTATAATAGATTTTTAATTTTTGCAAGTAAACATCAAAGCAAAAATTATATATTATCTGAGGCAGAAGATATTATAGAATCAGTAAATGTTTGTTGTGGAGGTTGTGTATAATGATAAAAATACCCAAAAGTCATATCATAATCGGGAAGAAAGAATTAAACAAAGAAGAATTTAAACTTATTAAAAATAATTTAGGTAATAAACCAAGAGGTGGATTATGGGCATCTCCATATCATCCTGATAAAGAATACATATCTGGTTGGCATGAATGGTGCTCTAGCGAGATGGATCATTGGTTATCTAATGATTCCGTTGTATTAGAAATTAAAGAAGATGCTAGAATTTTCACCATAGACAGTCAAGACGATTTAATTGAATTTATTAAAATAATTGGTATAGCAGAAGATGAACTAACAAAAACTTTGAAGTTCAAAATGTTGTCTTATCCAGATTTCGAAAAAGTATCACAAATATTTGATGTGGTTTATTTAACAGAAGAAGGCCAATGGGATACAAGATTTTCAAACAATGGTTGTGACTATAATCTATATGGATGGGACTGTGAAAGCATTTTAATTCTAAACTATGATTGTATAAAAACATGGGAATACAAAAAATTAGATATTGTGAAGGAGGATAATTAAAATGAGTTATAAAGAATGTTTAGAATTAGCAGGAGCAAAGGTATTGGTATTTGAGAATTTTGGTAGTTATCAAGGGGATTGGTGGGCAAGAGTTAATTATCAAGGTAAAATAGGATGGATACATGGTAGTTTTGGGTCTTGTTCAGACTGTGATGCGTTTGAATCAGAATTTTGGGATGAAGGACATTATGAAGACGAAGAAAGTTATGAAGGATATCATGATCATTATGATTTAAAAGATGGTTGCAATAAGTGTAAAGAGCTAAAAATAAAGTTAATTGAATTTGGCAAAGGATATCTAGATAGAATTATGAATTAAGAAGACGCTGAAAGAATCGCTTCTGAAAATCTTGAGGGGGATATGGAGGCTCAAGAAATGGTTGACTTTATTAAATCAAATAATAATGCAGGAGGAATTTAAAATGGAAGAGAAGAAATTATTATTACAATTTATAGATGGTGGAATTGTAGATATTAAACAAGATAATTGGAGTTCTCCCGGATGCGAGACTTGTGATTATGGAAGTAGTTACGTGAATGAATTGAGTGTTTATTTAACAAAATATAAAATTGTAGCAGAAGTAAATCAAATGTATGAATATCTTTTAAGTGATGGAGATTTGTTTAAGATATTTCTGCGTAATATTGAAGAAATAAAGGCAATGACCGAAATGCAATTTATTAATTGGTTTGAGTTACAAATTAAATCTTATGCAGAGGACAATGGAGCAGGAGTTGAATATAGATATACAAATAAATAACATAAAACTTCGATTTTAAGTGATAATAATTTTAAAAAAGGAGAATGAGAGATGTTTGATAAAATTGAAAGTCTAAATACTATTGTTGGTCTAAATTTAAATCTACACAAGTTTTATATACCTGACACCTATGAAGAATATCGCAATCTTACTGATAAATTTGACTTATGCACTATCAGAACAGATCACAAATTCATATCAGAGGATTTGCCATTCTACATATTTAATAAACAAAAAGACAATGATGAATATCTTGATTTAATTTGGGATGAAGCACAAGCAAAACAATATAAACTTATCATAAGTGATGGTATTAAGTATGACAATATTCAGAAATATAATATGGTTGCTAAAATACAAAAGAATGGAGATTTTATATTCGAAGTATCAGATTTAAAAATTCCACTTAGACATATGTATAGACATCCTTCATCATTACTATCGTGTACTGGAAATTTATCAGAGGCTATTCACCTATGGCATATGTTTAACAAAAGATATGGAATTGATAAACTTATAATTAGAAGGGATTTATTGACTCTGTATAATTGCGGATTATTTGACAAGTGGTTAGAGGTAACAAAATATCCGATTCCAGTGGGTGTTAAAAGAGAAAATATAGTGTTTTGGCAAATAAAGTAAATCAAATAGAACAGCAATTTTAAGTGTTTGAAAAAGAAAGGATTGATTATTAATGTGTAAATGTGAAAGCTTTGAAGGATATAATTACAGTAAATTAAATCATTATTATAGACAATCTACAGGTATTGAAACTTGTATTTTTACCAAGGAAAGAAAATGGTTTATTGAAACGTCAGTAGAAAATACTAAATTCTCTACTATTCAGATTTATTATTGCCCTTTATGTGGAAGGAAATTAGATTAAAAAGTCAGTTTGGTTGAATTATAAAATTTTAAGAAAGAAGATGATATTTTGAAATCTACAACAATATGTGATATTTGTAAAAACAAAAATTCTCACTGTCCTTTATGTATAGTTAGTGGAACTTACAAGTGGTTCGATGCAAAAGATGGATGTTGGAACTGTGTTAATCAAGTAGATGAGGAATGTAAAGTAAAGAATAGTGAAGTTAATTTAGGTGATAATACTTGTGAAAATTTCATAAAAGATAAAGATGTATATGTAAATATTTAGTAGTAAAATTATCAGATTAAAGGGGATGAATTATAATGAAAATCACACAAACATTAGAAGTTTCAAAACAAGAAAAGAAGTTAATCTATGATGCTCTTGAATCATACATTAAATATCTCACAGAAATGCTACCAGACAACCCAGAAGGTAACTGTAAGACATTAATTAATACGACTCTAACTGATACCAATAGATTATTATCTGAGATGTCACAGAGCATGTAAAATTAATTAAAGGAATATTAATCCAACATGTCGAATTATCTATTAATCAAATTAAATTCAATCTCAAAGAATAGAGGGTAATTAAAATGAGTATAAAGTTTCCTGTACCAAAATGCAAAGAATGTAATTTCCATAAACATAATTCATTCTTAAGAGGTTCGCATTTTTGTACATTTGAAGCGACTAATAAGGATGAAGTAATGGAATGGATGAAAGTCCCTGGTAGAGATATGAAGACGAGTCCTCAGTGGTGTCCAAGAAGAATTGTAAATGACCTATAAATCAATTTTGAAAGGATGTGATTAAGATAGAATTCAAATCAAAAGTAAATTGCATTTTTTATAGACGTAAAATATGTATGCTTCATTATCCAAAAAATAAATGTGAAGGATTATGTAATAAATATAAAGAAACAAATTATGGTGAAACCAAATTAATACTATTTATAATGTTACTTGTTTTAACTTTTATGACTTATGATTTGTTATTTATTAAATAGTTACGATGAATTTAGTTTTTGAAAGGAGAATTAAATAATGCAAAGAAACCTAACATTAGAAGAAGTAATAGTACTTAACAAATCTAAAGTAGAAATGCTTAAAAATAAATATAATATTCAAATTAATGTTCAAACACATAGTATTGGTATGGGAGATAAGGGATATGATTATGGTATTTACAATCCTAAAAATGGTAGGTCGTGGTCAAGTGATATAGATGGAGAGCGTTTGGAAACAGATGTGTTATGGGTAGTTTATTTAGATTGAAAGGAGATTAAGTTATGATAATAATTACAATGAAAATACCAAGACAACAAAACAAATTTTACTATACCGGAGACGCAAAAAATTATCTAAATATACCTATCACAAGTAATGAAAAAGTAATAGGCACAATAACCAAAATAATTAGTAGTACAGATGATTATATAGAGGTTGAAGGAACTTTATATAATGCCGGAACAAATTATTTCGTTGAACCAGATTTATATCCTTGTGATGTTGAAATTAGATAATTATATGAATTCCCACTTTCATTTGGATAGAAAGGTGGATAAATATTAACAAATATAACTTTACTGAAAATGATTTTGAATACTTACATTTAGTAGTCGGAGTTATATGGGATAGTAATGGAGAACCATGTTTCAATGGAGTAAAACTATCAGAAGAAAACTTATTAGAGTTATTAGAAAGCGAGGAATAAATAATGTATAGTTCATCATTAGATTTTTGGTATAAACGCAATGAAAACAAAACAACCCTAACTAGTACAGATTATAAAAATCAACTTAAAGAAATGTTATCAACTACTTCGCAAACCGTAGATGACCTTTATTGTTCATTGAAAAACGAATTAGAGAATGAAATATTAGGAACTAAACAGGAAAGAGAAAAAATAGATCAAGAGACTAAAGAAATTTATAAAATATTAAGTTATAAAATTTGTGAAAATTTAATTAAGTTAAAACTTCCTTGGAAAGTTAGGTTTTTTAATAAAGTGACTTGTCATGGTGTGGGTATTTATAGTTCAGGAAGAATTATGATATGTTATAGTCTCAATAATCACATTGATAATTGTTTTGAATGTATATTGTCAGTGAAAGAAATTAAAGAATTGATAAAATAGAAAGAGAGGAATAAATAAGATGAATCAATTTAAAAAGTGCTCAATCCTTAAAGATACTAATAGTAACTATTCTAATTCTTCAGATAAACTTCGCGATATTCTCCCATTCGGAGAAATAGATAGGACTACTAATAAATATGCACATGGAAGAATAATGCCAATGACTGAAGAAGATAAAGCAAGAGATAGAGAGGATATTAAGTCGTATATGAATAATAAGGGACATATTTTCTCATTAATATGTTCTTGTGGGCATATAATGAGTGGTATTATCACAAATAATGATATCTATGATAAATTACATTGTGATTGTGGATTGGTCTGGAAAATAAATAAACCTTATAAGGAGATAGAAAACAATGAGTGACAAAATAATCCAAAAATTATTAGAAATAAAAACTGATTTTGAGAAAGAGAAATTTATTAGTCAAGAATCTTTTAATAATTTATTTTCTTTTATGGTTAGACTTGAATTGGATAATGAGAATCTTGAAAAACAATTGTCATACGCTTTAAAAACTGGTGGTGAATATTTGGAAACAGATAAGATATATAGGTGTATTAATTAGATTTCCAAGTATTTAAAATCATTCTTTCAAGCTATTTTAAATTAGAAAGGAAATGATAATATGACATTTCAAGATAATAAGTCGCTTAAAGAAATTATAAATCCAATAGTTAATGTATGGTATGATAGAGATGGTATACCTTATTTAACTTTAGAATTTGATGCTAAATTCATGGATGATAAGGGATTTAAACATAAGGTAAATGCTAAAATTAATAAAATAATGTTAAATAATATCGAACTAAATACTGAGACTAAAACCATAAGAAGTGAATATAATTTCATACCCAATAAACAAGAATTAATTAGTAGAAAAATAACTTTTGATTTAGGATGTAATATTAAAGATGAGACGATTACATGTAAAATTAAGGAGTAATCCATACATTAAAAGCATTATTTCAACGGGTAGGAGGATATATTTAATGAATTGTAAATATTGTAATTCAGAAATTACCAAAGAACAAAATGATTGTTATTATGGTTGCTGTGATGGAATTTGTGAAAACAGATATAAAAATATACACAAACAACAATATTGTAAATTATGTGGCATGAAGATAACCGAAGAAGATAATAGATACTATGGAGGATTCTGTTCTGGTGGCTGTGCAGGTGAATATGACGAACTTCGCAGAGAAAGAGAATCCTGCAAATAAAATTGTCAATCTATTGTATTTATAAACTATAAAATAATTATTTGTATTTCTATAATTAATATGTTATACTATAAATAAGGAATTAAATAAATGAAAAGAGGTTTGCAAAATGTTTAAAACTTGTTGTATTTGTAAAAAGGCCATTGAAAATGAAGGATTTATGACAACATTAACGAATGAGATTTTCGCTCATGGAATTTGTTTTATGGAATTGATTCCAAATTGTCCTGAAAATGATTTGACAAAAACAATGGAAGAAAGAAGAGAACAACGCAAAATTGAAATTGATAAAATAGTACAAAAGTTAATTATGGAACATAAAAAGTAAATCACTTAATGTTTATAGAGGTTGGATTAGTCTAACCTCTATAAATTGTATTTAATTTAAGGAGGTGAATAAACAAATGATTGATATATGTTTCAATTGTGGAGAAGAAATTGATACATATGCTGTTTTAGTTGGAATGAGTGGTAGTATTAATTTTTGTGAATCATGTGGAAAGACTTATAATATTCCAAATTGGTATAATAAGAAAATTGCAATATTTCAACATTCAGGTAAGATTAGAGCTGATCTTATAGATTATGATCGCAATTATGATGAATAGAAGGACGTGAAACAAATGAGTCAAACAGAAAAATTCTATCAATTATATCTCAAAGAAAGAGTTATTCTTGATGATATAGATGATTATATTGAACAATGGCATACTGGAGACAGTAAAGAAGAAATTT
>Ga0209728_1000464_pt1 | contig 33230 bp, 48 predicted proteins | sample RifGroD1_FD_183997 | JGI IMG/M metagenome (GOLD analysis project Ga0209728, IMG submission 183997) | Groundwater microbial communities from Rifle, Colorado, USA - Groundwater D1 (SPAdes) (version 2) | ecosystem: Environmental > Aquatic > Deep subsurface > Groundwater | place: Rifle, Colorado... | reverse complement strand
GTTGTGAAATCGGCAAATACCCAGGAAGGCCCGGCAAGAATCGGGTTGCCCTCGTTATAGCCGGATATATACACTGAATACGCCTTCAATCTATTGCTGGAACTATTGAAGTACATCCCCCCACCTTCGGCACCTGGCGGGTCGCTGGTCCTCGAACCTATCTTTATAGAACCATACGACCCTGTATTAAAAACTGCCCCATAAACATTACCGTTAAATTCACCACCGTAATTACTCCCGCTGCCATGCACCCCCGTCACTCCCAATCCAGAAACGCCATAACTTCCTGAACTGCTGCCGACAACTCCGGTACTGACTCCCGTAGCTTGTAGCCCTACTCCACCCGTACCGTTAGAATAGAATTTGGCTCCATAAGCATTTGCACCAGTGACTGTGACATATACGCCAGTCGCAGCACTGCCATTCGTAGAGAAATATGACGCGCTGCCTGTTTCTGATTTTACGACAAGCCCATAACTACTACTGCTTCCAGCAAACAGACCAACGCGGGAATTGCCGGCATTGGTGTTACCAAAAATACCCACGTAATAATCTGACTCCACTTGCCCTATGCCTATAGTTGCCAGGACCGTAACTGTACCGTCGCCCCTGTCTCCGTAAAAAGTCATCTCGCCTTGCGTTGTATAGTTGATGTCAATCCGCTTGACATTGGTTGATGACGTTCGGTAGGTCGCAGAGATAATATCCCCCGCCGTCACTGTGCCAAGGTTGGCTGAGATCGCAGAAAGCAGCGTAACGTTAAGTCTGTCGGCAGTGACACTCGCCGCCCTGATATTGGTCGCTGTCAGGTCGGTTATAAACGCCTTCTTCATGTACGTGCCGGCAGGCAGACTCACTCCGTCAACTGTCGTCGTCGTCGTCAGATGGAAAAAGGGTGAACTGTCAACCGCGTCTCCATTCGTCGCCACCGGAGCGATTGAGAACTTATCCGCGACAACCATGAACTCTGAGGTAGGCGTCCCGTCGTTTGCGGAAGAGATAAGCCCGTACCCTGTGACGTACCCGTTATTGTCTATCTTGACGGTGTACTTTCCCTGGATACCGTCGATTGATGAAGCATTGGTCTGAATCGAAGTCGTATGCCCCCCGACAGTCGTTTGCAGTGTCGAGATACTTAACGCCTGAGAAGTGTTCACGCCTTCGACATTCGTCACTCTCGTCGTTAAAGTCGAGAGAGCAGAGGCAGTCGCCGTCACGCCAGTCGTACCATTGTTTACTGTGGACTCAAGCGCCGTAATAGCTGAACCCTGAGAGATGTTCGTGTTTTCGGTATTCGTCACGCGAGAAGTCAGCGTTGTCAAGGCTCCCGAAGTCGCCGTTACCCCGGTAGCAGGGTCGTTGACGGTCGTTTCAAGCGCCGTGATGTAACCTGAATGTGCGGCAACCGTACTACCGATTCCGTCTATCTCACTATCCAGAGATGTCAGACTCGCCGCGTTAGCCGAAACCATATCAGCCAGGGTCGCGTAGTTTCCAATAAGAACCCAATACGTCTCGTTCGTCGGGATCGGGGCGGGAGTCGAGTTGATTTCAAGGATGCACTTGTAGATTGAGTTGTCATAGGAAACCAAAGCACCAACGATGTAGGTATCATTCTCGTCAAAAGGAGCGGTAGAAATCCCGTTGGCAAGGGCCGTCTCCACCCCCGCTTCGACAGAAACCATCCGGTCGATAAGACCCGTCCCGGTCGTGTCGATGAGATTGATTCGGCTTTGCAAATCTCCGTACAGTTCGTTTTCGGTCAACTGGTTTTCGAGAATTTCAATGACATATTCAGGGTCGTTGGCAGTCGTCGCTGAAGTCCCGGCAGTCGCGTTGAAAGGGCCAATGAGGTTTGACCGACTCACGACACGCGCCCAATAGTAATAGGTTACAGCTAAAGACGCATTAGGCGGGAGGTCGGAGTAAAGCGTTGCTGTCGTCGTACCGATCTTAACCGCTGTCCCTAAATCATCAGTCGTGGAGCGCCACAATTCGACGTAGGAGTAGTTTCGAAAGTTCACCGCATCCCACTCAAGGATGATAGTTCTAAAGGCCCCTGTCGCCGTCAGACCGACTATAGCAGGGGGAATTGCGCTGTCATACTCGGAGCCTGTCGCCTGAAGAGAGGAGTTGACCAGGCCAGCGTCTACCAAGTCGTTTACCGCTACCAAGCCGCCCTTCTTCTTGAGAGAATTAAAGAGGACGCGCAGTATGTCGATTGCCCGTTTGGTATTCGGCTCCTGACTCGACGGTATGGTAGGGAGGTCGGGTAGACTCATTTCATCTCACTCACGCTTTCGGCAATGTCCACCGCATAGACGTTGACAGTGCCTTCCACTTGCGCCGAGATTTCAGTGCCACGAAAGCCTGAAGGCAGGCGGAAGACCAGGTTATTGGCGACGGTCTGTGTATGCTTCAAAGTCCCGTCTACGTAGACTTTCAGCGTCACCGGGTAACTGTCGGCATAGACTCTTGCGCAACTCATATTGATCGGTTTCTCAGAGACAAACGGTTTCGATTTCCAGGTATAGGTCAGATACCCCACCCCGGCATCCCACTTGACGATGTTGCTCCCCACCATGAGATAGAGTTCGCCAGTCGCCGGGTCATGATAACCAGCCGTCGCGGTTATTCCGGAGAGAGTCGCCAGGTCTTTGGTAGCGGGATTGAAGATGAAAGTCGTTGTCCCGAAACCGATATACAGCCCCCCGTAGAAGTAGGCTTTTGTCAGTCCCAACGCTTGCCAGTCGTCTTTGGAAAGAATATCCCTGGTAATCAGTTCCACCCCATTGACCCCGGCAGACATCAAGCCTCCGGTCGAAGGATAGGCGACGGCGTAACCCATGTCCACGACACCGAGTTTTAAGGTGCAGGCATAACCGTTCTCAAGTCTCTCAATCGTCACGTCTGTCGGGTCTTGACCAGTTGCAATGCGGGGAGCACCGTTGGTCGTTACCAAGACAGTCATCCCATACGCCCCGATGCCCATGATCTCGTCGGAGACGGGCCATCTCTGATTCAACGGCCACGCATGAGGCTGATAGGCGACTGAGTAGCAAAGTTCATTTCCTGAGTAGCCGGCGAGACAACCATTTGGGAGAGCAATTAACCCTTTCAAGTCAGTCGGCGGAACGTCCCACAAAAGACTATCCAATACTTCACCCAGGTCGGCTGAGTCTACCGTGTCTGAGAAGGTCGTTGTCGCCACTGCGACTGAACCGGCCAACTGATAGGCTGTATCGGAACTTCCCGTATTGGAGCGGAAGATTTCCTTCGTCGCTATGTTGTAGTTCCCGACAGGGGCCACGCTCATGTTCGTAATGTCGACGCTCTGACCGGGAGCTACATCAACCGTTACGGAAGCAGAGGACGGAGGACCGGCTTCACCATAGGCCGAGACGTACCGATAGACGTAGGTCCGAGATTCCACAAGCGTCGGGTCAGGATCGGAAATACTCCCGACCACCGAGACAGTAGGAGCCATTGCCGGAGCAGGAACCCCCAAGAGGTAGGAGTTGTTCGGATAGGCCGTCCCTCCGGTGACTATCGCATCCAAGACCGACATCTTCGGAGCACCGTCGCCGGTCCAGTAAATCCTTTTATACGCATCTGTCGCTGTAGGGCTTTTAGCGACATTCACATCCAGATCAACCCAATGCAGCCAGTATTGATCTTCGTAGAGATAGATGCTGGTCTTCGTCCCGACTTTCGAAGGCGTGTTCACCGTCAAAGGATTCTTCCACGCTTCCAGAGAACCGGACGTGAATTTGCAGTTCTGCGCCGTCACTGCCGCCGAGTCAGGTAAATAGTGAGGGTCGGCTTTCGGAATGATCCCGCCAAAAGGCTTCAGCCTAATTCGCATTCATCTCTCCAATGGTTTCGGCTTGAGCCTTACCGCCCATTGCTGCGACAAACTTCTGAAAAAACGCATCACTTTTTGCTGCGTCAATGACTTCGGTATCTTCGGAGAAGGCTCGATAGACGATGTAATCGATCAACGGTGTCTCGTAGATGTCATCAAGAATCGTTGCTGAAGAAATATTTCCGATGAGAATCACCGCAGGAGTCGCCGACTGAAGGACTCTGACCTTGCCGGGAGATGAAGGTTGCGGCGGGTAGACGAAGAACGTCTTGAGCAGCTTCCTATCAAAGCAGTAATATTTGGGGGTCGCGTTAGCCGTCACTGCCATCCAGTTCGCATAGAGTCCGTCCAAGACCGACTGTTCAACCGGACTTGGGACGCTGGTTGCCGTCGTTCCATTCGATGCGACGTTGCTGATGATCCTGATGAACTGAAGCCCGGTGACCGTCTGGACGCTTCCCTCGACCAGAGTAATGACGGCAGTCTCGGTATTCGCATTCGGCTTGTAAAGGACGATTTCCTTTTGTCCGGAATTTAACCAGCCCAATAAGTCGGCGTTATCCCATCTCACCGACCCCGCATCATTGAGGATCTTCCGCGCTTTGTTTATCACTGATTCTGCGGTAATCGTCGCCATTAGTTACCTCATACGTTGAAGTAGTCAGGGTGTGCGCCCCGCATACGTTGGCTGTTCTCATAGGTGTAGTGGAATCTGACAGTCCTCGGAGATCGGAAAGCAAGAATCTCGTCAATCATCTTGCTCATGATTGCCTGGAACTGAGCATCGAGTAACGCGCCCATACCGGTCATACCAACGGCGATGATGCCTTCCTGAAGGACGTTATCGATAAGACCGTTGTAAGGAATGACGTTGGTTAAGGCAGTAAACTTGACCGGCTTTTTGTAATACTGACCGACAATAGTCAAAGCAGCACTCGTCGTCGGGAACAGGGTCATCGTCGTTCCCCTCAATTCGTAAAACTGAGGTCTGCCGGCAGTCGTTAGGGAAGCTCGATATTCGCCCGGTAACGGGTCGAGATGCCAAGTTGACCCTGAGATATAGGGACGCTCAAAAAACCCCTGGAAATCGGTCGGGAGGGTCACGGTTGACGCATTCGCTAACACCGCCTGAGAGAAAGACCCGAGGATGAGTTCCGATTTCTTCGTCATGAGTCTTCGGTAGATGATGTCCATCGTCATGTTGGCCGCAGTCAGGAAATCAATCATCGGCGGCTTGTTGATTTTAGCGAATCTTCCGATAACGATGTCCAGAAGATCACCAATAGACGTTTCCCCTGCTTCGCTTGCCTCAGTCGAAGAGAAGACCGTATCGTATCCGATGACTTCGCTTGTCGAGACAAGGACTATCTCAATAGCAAACGGCCCCCCGGCAGGAGAATCAAAGGTCACATAGTACCAGGACTGTTCCGTTGAACTGTCGGGAAACTCCGTCATCAGGAGTTGGCAGTTGGCGGTTTCTACAGAGACAAATGACGTAGCCAGGAAGTCGTAGAACTCGCCTGAACTGTTCAAGAGCCTCATATAAATCGCGGCATCTCCTAATCCCTTGTCGTATCTGAATGATTCGTTCATGGTCTGTCCTTTACGGTAGAGGGGTTACTTTGTTGCCCTTGAAATCGGTACTCACGTCAACAGGCTTATCAACGGTGCCGTGACAGTAGACGAGACTTCCATAAGCATTGACCGTCTGAGAGTTGTAGGCGCAGCCGGCAAGGAGTGTTGCTATCAAGATCCATCTCATTTCTCGCCTCCAATCAGCCGGTTCAGCTTGCTGTATTCGGATTCCTTTGGATTCGCCATTCTGCCCTGAGTGCTCTCATTGACTTTCCTGAGACACTTCCTGCATATCTTGTTGCGCCCTTCATCGGGACAACCACAGGAGCAATAGACGGCATACACTGCGCTAGGACCGATTCTTTCCGGTTCATAAACCCACTCATGATTGCATGCGACATCGCCTTCATTCACAAGGCGCGTCACTTTTTCGTACTCGCATGTATAAGAGCCTTCGTTAGCAAAAGAAAAGCCTTCCCATTCGGCATATGCGCCGGAAGTCACCAGAAGAATTAATGCAACGATTGCGTATCTCATTTCCTCAACTCCCATGTGGCCCGTACAATGGCCGTGTTGGTTTTCACTGGCGATTCCCCTACCTCATGGCGCACGCCGGTTCCTGCCTCAACCTGTACAGTCTTGGGACAGGCTACGGAGGCACAGCCGGTGAGCAGCAAAATGATTAACGACAGCGGCAAGGACTTAATACGCAACCGCCGCTCACTCTTGAGAAGGGAGTACAGCTTATTCGGGCTAATCCTTGAAGGCGTATAGCCGACCAGGTAGCCAATCTGTTGCAACGCCGCCGCGCATATTTCAGAGCAAAACCATTTCTCTGCCGACTGCCAGCCGATAGGAATTGGAAGGAAGGAAAAACCGATACCAATCATGTCGTATTTCAAACCGTCTTCCCCTTCACAGAACTTGCGAATTTCCTTCTCCTGCGTCTTATTGCAAGGGATGTCGATAAAGTCCCACTCGTCAGGGTCCATAATGGAATCTTTCCAGCGTGTACCACCATCAGACTCGTCAGCGGAAAAACTTTTGCCATCGGAGAAGACAAGTTCCGAATGAGAGTATTTGCCAAAGGTCCAGAAGCAGATGATGCGGCTGTAAATAGTGTGGCACTTCTTGCGGAACGCTATTTTCATAAATCCTCCTTAAAACGAGAACTCAAAGCCCATTTCAAAGCCCCTGTGTTTATCCGCACCGCCAGCCATCACCGGCTGCACCGCGCCGATGTAGGTGCCGCCCTCGCCAGCGGTTAACAGCGCGGAGTTGGTGGGGGTGAAACCGGCACGAACCCATGCCACAAGATCGGCAACAGTTACGCCTGATGGCGTGTCGCTCTGTGTTTTTGTTGTGGCGTTGTAGCCGTTGATTGCAAGCAATTTATTGATAGCGGCAGTGTCTGTTCCGTCCGTGCCTTGCGTAGCACCCCATAATGCAAACCTACGTGTAGAATCTACAAAGCTCGGGTTTATATCGTATCTGTCGTTGGTTGTGCCCCCTACTGAGTCAACATTATAATATGCCAGCGCAGCAGACATACCATTCCACACATTGTAGTCTGACGACGTGATGTTAAATGTATACGTGGCATTGTTGAGCCCAACCGCTCCGTCTTTTGTGCCTGTGCTAACTGCTACGGCCTGTATGTTGTTAGTAATATTAAGTGCGGCGGTATGGTTGCTATTCTCAACCAATACAAGCCCTCCGTATCCATTGCTGTATGTTCCTCCATCAAAAAACACAGTATTGTTTTTGACGTTAGTGGTCCCGGTTGTGCTGCCTATAGTTAAAAATGATCCTGCGCGGCTAATTGTTATATTATTCAATAAATCCAAATTCAGATTGGAACCTGGAGATATTTGATTCGGTTCGGTTCCCCAATATTCAAAAATACTATTCTGTACCGTGGCAGTGGCTGCATTTGTCCCGCCAATCGCTAAACCATGCGAATTAAGCTGTGTTGCTGGGCTGTAAAAGTATGAATCCTCCAAAATAGGCGCTAAACCTGTGGCGGCAATTAGCGCAAAATGAGTACCCCCAGAAGCACCAATGCGGTGTGATACAAATATATTTTTATGCCTGATGCCTCCATAAGAAGTTGCAGGCACATCCCAACCGTCAAACACAGTACCGTCAGTAGTCATACTTAATCCTAGTGACAGACTGCGTTTTGTAGTTGTTTGGTGCATAGTGTTGTGATTCCACATACGCACGTTTGAACCGGGCAAACCTGTATCCCCAAACAGAATATTTCCGGTGAGGTCATAGAAATCTGAGTTGTTTACTGTGATGGGGGTTGTTGCTGGTGTGTAGCTACCGGTGCCAATAGTAACTGCCGCCGTACCATGCCAGGCGCAATGGTCTGCTAAAAACTCGGTAGTGACCGCGCCAACGTCACTCCGCAGACGATAATAGTGCGTACCTGTATTTTGCCAACTGATGTAACTGATCCGCCACGACTGCTTTACATTTGTGATCCCGTAAGTCACAGCCCCAGTTCCGGTAACAATCGCCCATGCGCTAGGTGTTGCATTGCTGCGAATATTGGCGTTGTTGACAACAAAGTTATTTGCCCCCATGGCTAGAGTTGAACCTGCACCGAAAGTGAACGTGCCGTCCTTCCCTGCACCGTTGCCAATGGTAAGCAAGGCAGTCAGTGACGTTGTAACTCCCGGCCCCTGAAGTAGATGCCCCTCAACCACTGTTGCGTAGATGTTTGCACTTAGGTCAGCTGTTACAGTGTGTCCAGTTGACACGACAGCTGAGTAGTTGGCAAATGTGCCTGTACCTGGAACATCTTTGGAAGCGTTGGTACACGTCGCGGAACTCCATGTGCCGAATGCTGACCAGTTGCCAGTTTTCGTTGATGTGCATTTTGCTCCCCAGGCGTTGCCGGTGATGAGAATGAGCAGGATGAGCAAACAATATCGGATTGTACGGTGCATTATAATTCCTCCCTCCATTGGCAATACTTGCAGCACGGCTCCATGCCATGCGCTCCGTTACGCCTGCGATACGGGCAGTAGGTCATGCTACGTGGATCTCCCCGGCCTTCCACTTTGCCTGTACCGTTTTCCACCCGTCATCCTCGACATGAGGTGCATCGTAAATGGTCTTGAAGTAGAAGCCCGATACCATGCCCATCTCCCGCGCAATATCCGCCATCTTCTGCCATACCGACTTAGGAGCTTCCCACCAAATACGGCCATCCCTTCGCAAAGGGGCAAGGTCGGCGGCAAGTCCAAAATTGTGAGCGGATGAACCGGGACGCGCATTCGTAACCACCTTACCCGGTGCTGTTCTCCCTTGCTCGTACAGCTTGAGTTGTTCCGCCATCGTGCGCCGGCCAGAAGTGATGATCCATTTAAGCTGCGTCGCCATCTCCGTTGCTTTTATCAACGCTTTGACTTTCTCTGCGAACTCCGGTTCGAGACTGTCTATTCTGCTCATACTGTTTGCACTCCTTCCAGCCACAATGCACCCATCTGTCATAGTTATGATGTTCGCAGTGGAACATTTTTAGCGTCACGCTTCATCTCCAATAGCTCGTCAACAGCCATTTGCAGCAACAACTCACACCGGTCAATGCACCGCTGTTCTCCCGGACCATACGCCCACTCCCGCGCCATGTGGCAGAGGTTGACGGCTTCGGCTATGGCGAGAGGGACGGCTTTCATTTCGGCGGTATCCAGTTCGGGCAGTCGCGGAGACAGCAGCCGTAACGTTGGTGATGCTCACAGGGGTTGAGACACATAGCTACCTCCTATCTCAGTTGCGCTTCCAGCCGCGAAATACGGTCCTTAATCGCTTGAATATCCCGGTTCAAGTTATCCTGCATCTGCGCCTGTTCTTTGGCTATGTCATAACGCAAATTTGGCACTTGAATGAACGAGGAATAGCCAAGAAGAGTGACAGCGACAGTACCGAGGACGGCGTTGATCTTCATCCACATCAGGATGCCGCTGTGTTCCTTGCAAAGATGCTCTGGTGGCATAGGCGGCTCCTTACGCGTAGTATGTTTTGGGTTTCGGTTTAGGCGCTGGTTTTGGTCTCGGCTTGGTCTTTTTCATGTTACCTCCATTCACAGTGTTTGAAGTTCGTATCATCCCCGCCGTCTCTAGCTGGTGGCGTTTGCGGGGTTTATGAGCTATTGGAATAAGCAGGATATAATTACGTAAACTAGAAATACCAACAGTGGGACGGAAACGCCTATTATTCCTATCGTCATATTACCTCCTACAGTTATCACCAGTGTGCCGTCCAACTCCCTGGTGTCCCGGCGGTGGTGCAGCTATACATTTTGTTGTCGCTGCTGTTAACGTAGGTGTCTCCAAGTTCACAGCTTGCGGGGATAGCTATCGGGACAAAACGGACAACGCCATTTTCTTTTATCCGCATCCGCTCGGTCCGTGTCGTGCTGGTGTTGGGAACTGTGCGGAAAATCATATCGCCACCTAATGCTGTGGTGGATTGCGCCTCGGTTGCCAGCATGTATATATCGCCGGAGGCTCTGTTAGCCGGTGAGCCTGATGTATCCCTTGCACCAAAGGTCACATATCCAAGACGCTCCCCTGATTTGGGCATTCCGTTTGTACCGTTGGAGTTGCCACCCTGAATGACTATCCCCCCCCCGCCCCCTGCTCCAAGGTCGGCCCCGATAACTCGGGTGGCTATTTGCGCAGAACCTGCCGTTGCGCCCTTTGATTCAATAGAAAATATTGGTGATGTTGTACCCACACCAGCATTTCCTGAGAGGTACGCATCACTGCCAGTCGCTACCCAATTACCACCGGTTTGATCGGTGCCGCAGGTGTAGGTTTTGGTAGTTTCGTCGTACAGGAGTTTGCTGGTGGTCGCATTATCGCAGTCAGGGACAGGATGTTTTATAGCTTGCCACCCTGCCGCAGCCCCTTCGCTGATAAAAGAAGCTGTACCTGTTGAGGGAATGCGCCACTCTAGCCCCGGCGTATCATCTATGTACCCACTCGCCGCAATAATATCCTGGGCTGCCCCTGAACTGTTTTTCACTGTTATAATTTTCCCGGCAGTGCAATCCGCCGGTAAAGTTGTATCTGCCCCTGCTGCTCCGCTAGTTATAAATACAGTGGTATGCGAACATGAAACCGTACCGCCAGCAGCTATTGAAGCTAGGCTCACAGCACCGCCATTGTTCCAAAGTTCCGTGACGGTCTTTGTGGTTGTCCCATCAGTAAGGCTCCCGGACATTTTGACATTACCTGTAACGTCGAGGGCTTCATCAGGAACTCCCAAGTCGGTAGGAGCACCTGAATTAATCCCTATTTTCACTTTCCCATAAATAGCCCTTAGTGTTTCTCCGAAGTTGCTTGAGCCGTTTTCCTTAGCAAAAAGGCTGAATCTGCCGCCACGGTTGTTGGCTGTTGCTCCGTATTGCGAACCAACTACGGCAACAGCGCGAGTATTAGATGCACCGTCGGAAAACTGAAACATGCCAATACTTGCCCCATCAGCGTCGGCGGCGGCAGTCTGAAACTCCACCACCCCGGCCCCAGCACCGCCTTTTATGGCTAAGTATGCGCGGTTAGTATCTTCCGAAATCACCGATGCTGCGCCGACAGCAATACTGTTACTGTCGAGCTGTTTGAGAATTCCGCCACCAAAAGAGCCGGCATCGTTTATCTGATAATCACCAGAAGACCCGGCAGGAGTGCCTGCCCCTCCCGCGCCGATTGCTGTACGTACTGCTTTTTCAGTTGGTATGGCGGTGTCGGAACCGGGACTGCCGACAGTGGTAACAACACTCAATCCGCTTTTCAAGCTATGCCCGTCTTCACCATCCCATTGAGGAATGTTGTTATTTACTGAACTCATAGGTGCTTGCACGGCGTTGTAATAAATGCGGTTGGTCTTACCATTAACTGTCGTAGTATTAAGGCCTGCGACACCGACATCCGCCGTATGGATAACCCCAGCAACCGTGACATTCGACCATGTATCCCCACCATCAAACTTGACAGCAAACTCCCCTAGGTCGGTTGCTACGTTGCTTATCAATATCTTGTTGGCATAACTGACAGTGCCATCCCCTGCGTTGCTAAACAGAACACCCCCGCCACATCCAGACGTGGTGCAGGTATGCGCCGTATGTACGTTGTTGATGATTATGTCGCCGAGGTTGGTTCCTGCTGCGTACACTCCGGCAATAGTGGTCTTCTTGGCGTTGATATTGGAAAAGATGTTGTGCGGCCCGATGCCGGTTGACCATGCCCACCCTTCGGGGGGCGCTTCGGTTGAGCCATCCAGCCAGAGGACTGTTTCGATAGTCTTGTCAGTGACGAACTGAGAGAAGTAATCACCGTCATTATCAGCCCACTCTGCAATGAGGTTGTCAAATAGGCTGAACCCTACAGAGTTGGCTTTGATACCACGCAAGAAGCCATAAACTTTGACGTTTTGCACCAGCGGATACCATGAAGAATGGACGTTGATGCCAATAGAATCGGTCTTTGTGGCGGCAGTGCATTCAACAACAATGTCCTTTACCACCTGGTTGTATCGTGCATTGGCCGAATAGGCAGAGTTGACCCCATGACGCTTGTGCATAGAAGCTGTCCCGGTATCGGTTTGAGAACTCCCCGCCGTAACCGTTAAAGTGTCAGCGGTTGGCACGGTTGCAACAGCGTAATACCCTTCGGTGATGGTGATACCTACGGCTTCGTGTAGATATATGGTTTCCCCAGCCTTTGCCCCGTGGCCGGTAGCAGTGACAGTGATTGTGGTGCCTGACTGAGAAAGTGACGCGGAGTATTCAGGAGCTTGCTCTATAAATTCGATGCCAGTTGACCATGAAAAATCGCCTACTTGTATCGCTCCATTTGTAATAACACTTGGAGACTTAAAGCGAGTGCCGCCGTATGCCGCGCCGATAATGCCAGATTTCGATACATCAACAGTAATCGCCCCGGTGTGGTAGTAAGTGCCGGGAGGGAAGAAAACATAGCCGTCATCAAGGGCGGTATTTATGTATGCAGTCAAGTCAGTTGTCCCACTGCGGTCATAAATGCCAGCATGGAGATTGGAAGGTATGTAATCCATGACATTGACGGTCAGTGCGTCTTTTACTGGATACCGCGCATCCCCCCGCGCGTCGGTGTGGTACTGGGGGTGATCGTCGGCGGTTTTGTGGGCGGAGGTGTAGGAAGTGAAAGATGCTTTGGTAAGCCGGTCAGTGGAAGTGTAATTGACAAAAGCAGTATTCAGCCCCTTACCCTGTTCCGCGCTTAACGGTACAGCCGTTCCCCCTGCCGTCAGATTATTGACCACATCGTTAACTTCCAGTATGGCGCTTTCGAGGTCGGAAAGGTAGGCGAACTCAACCGCACTCGGTCCCGTTTCGCCCTTGTACTTGCTAGCATTGACGACGCCCGTTCCTGAGTAAGTCAACGTCCCGCCAGAACCAAGCGTCATCGTTGAAGACGTGTTTGTTCCCCCGCCCACCGTGTCGAAGGTCGGACTTGAACCAGTCAAGTCATCCCGCCATGCCGGATTCCCTGAGGCATCAGTCTTCCAGACCTTTGAGGCGTTTCCTGCCCCTGAAGTCACTACACCTGCCGCCGTAAATGAGTTTGAAGGAATGGTCGAAGACGTATGATTGTGCGTGTCGTCTCCTACGACAATGGCCCCATACGTCCCTGAGACATCGCCGCCAAAGGAAGCTGATGTGCCTATCTTCCCGGTAAACTGCGTCTGGACTGAAGACGTTACCCCGCTCAGATAGCTCAATTCAGTCGAGGTCACAGAAGACGTTGCGACTTTCCCTGAAGTGTTCGAAACAAGCGCCCGACTCGCAGTGAGGTCGCTCCCGGTGATAGTCGTTGCTCCCCCGGTTACGGTCGCCTGTTTCGCATTGAGCGCGTTCTGAAGATCGGTCTGGTCGCTTAACGTCCCGGTGATCGTACCCCATGACCTGTTTGTAGCAGTGTATTGCGAAAACGTCGTTACCGTCACTCTGTCCTGACTTGTGTAATTTGTAAAGGTTTCAGCGGAGACACCCGACCTGTCGATGGAAGTATAGGCGGTGAAGACTGAGGTATCGACCTTGTTGCCAAGCGCCTCATTCAAGTCCGTCTGGTCACTCAGCGTTCCGGTAATGCTTCCCCATGTTCCCGCCCCGCCAGCACGTTCAATCGAGGTATACGCGGCAAATATCGAAGTCAGGAGCCTGTCTTGTGAGGTATACGCGGCAAAGGTCGCTTCATCGAGTTTCCCCGCGACACTCGCCGCCGCATTAGGCCGATGTTTGTAGGCACTCGATGCATTGATGTAGACCAAGGCACCATTGTCATCGCCAGCAGTCGGAGCTTCGACCCGTTTCCCCTGGATCTTGTTGGCATCAGTCTTCGCCGGCAGTGCGACTCCTGCCCAAACGTGAGGGAGGATTTCAACACAGGCGATAATCCCAAAAGCTGCGATGATCGGTAAAGTGCCGCGTTTCATGCGTTACCCCTTGATGATGTCCAGTATTTCGACAGCGGTTACTTTGAAGCCAGCCAGGTCAGAAACGTCCTTGACTTTCGGCAGCGCAGGCTTGTTGCCAATAGGCTTTCCGTAAGACTCGACAGGAATCTTTGCGATTGCGGCCTTGATAATTTCCAGGCGCTTGATTTCCTCGCCAGAAGGCGCTTTTGTTTCCTGTGGCGGTACTACTATGTCTTTTACTTTTTCCGCAGCCACAGGAGCAGGAGCTTCTTCGGCTGGCATCTCATACGGTTCCATGTCGTCACGATTCGCTTTGAACGGAGAGAAGGGATAGACACGTCCGGTCGTGGTCTGCTTCAGGTACTTCGGTGGGTTTAAAAGATCGATTTTCATTGCTGCCTCCCTTAATTTCATAGGTTCCTTGTAGTTCACTCCGTATTCAGGAGGAACATCAGACATACCAGTTGTTTCGCCATTAGTTACGATGGTTGCCATTGTTACCCTTGAGTAATAGCGGTGAACTCACAAGACAGACGAGTTCCCTTGTTGCAGTAAAGTCCGGTTGTCCCGGTTGATACGTTCGTATCGATGAACAGGCAGCCCTTAGCAAAGCCGACTCCCGCGTTGGTCGGGACAGTCGTGCCGGTTGCCAGCAGGATGTCTCCCAGGTCGTCATAGATTAGCGTCTTGATGCGCTGTCCACCCTTGAGGTCAGGAACGCCGCCTAATTGGATTGCGTCAAATATCTTGCTCATCGGGAATCTCCTTTTGTTTGGTTGCTCAAATCAGGGGAGAAATTGCTTTCTCCCCGTCTTTCAACAGTCAAACTTAGTAGGCTCTCAAAAGCATGTAATTCAGCTTATGAGCCGTGGATGGATCGGCAGTCATCGTCACAGTCAGGGTATTGGCGGTGACTACTGCCGACTTGATCGTGTCGGTGTCGTTGGTGGTGTGGTAGTGGACAATCGGAATGTCAGTTACCAACGCTCCCGAAATGGTGATTGCTTCCGCAGCGGCCCCACCAACAGTCGTATGTGTCCCGGCTGCAACGATGTAGTGAGTCGGTTTGAAACTGCCACGCGGCCTGAAGACTACGTAATGGAGTCCGTGAACCGTCGAAGGATCTGCCGACATGGTAACGGTGATCTTGCCGGCACCAGCAGCCACTGCGCGAATTGCATCAGTGTCGTTTGTCGCTGAATAAGTCGCAAATGCGAGGTCTGTCGCTACCACCCCGGCAATCGTGATGTCTTCAGCAGCCGCGCCCCCGGCAGTCGTGTGGGTTCCAGCCGCCACGATGTCCCAATTCGGAGAGATCCCGTTTCGCAGAGTTGCCACGTTGTACACATGGTCGGTAGAAGGATCGGCGCTTTCGGTAATCGCAAGAGTCGCGTTAGTCAGAAGTTGAGCGCAGATTGTCACAGGAGACGCCCCTGCGGTCTTGTGCTCAGTGAAGGTAAGATCACCCGGCCAGAAAAATTCAGGCATGGCAATTGACTCAGCCGCATCACCACCAGCAGAAGCGACATAACTGAGAACGTTGTGGACCCCGTACCCAAGTACCGGGCCTACCGGACGGAACTGACAGGACGATGCAGTGCCGTGATTTCTCCATTCAGCACACTGACCGGTACTTGCGTTGGTCTTGACGAACCGGCACCCAACAGCGTACCCGGCTGTAGCGTCTGTCGGAATAGTGGTGCCCTCCACAAGAAGGGCATCATCCCGAACGTCGAGTTGGAGGACGTTGTGGGCAGAAGTACCGTCACCCTGCAACGTCATGGTTTCAAATATCTGTCCCATGCTCTCCCCCTTAGCTCATGTCACAAACGAGCATTTTCACCAGGACGGTGGGATTCGTGGTAGTCGTGCCGGAACCGACAGCGGCGACGAGATTGACCAGAACATCAGAAGTCCCGACACCAAGAGGAAGCAGGACGGTCGCATTCCCGCCTACGGCGACAGTGTTGACGGTCAGCATGTCGGCAGTCGCGGAAATGTCGGTCGTCCCGAAACGGAGCTTCAGGGTCGAAGTCCCGCCAGCCCCGACGTTGGCAACCATAATTTTGATGCGGGTTGCAAGAATGACGTGATTCGCCGGCAGGGTGAAGAGATTGATGATGTCTGCATTGGCGATCTTCGCGGAAAGAAGAGTGTCGAGATCAAACGTCTTCTCGATCATGAACGGCTGATTCGCCTGAGAACGGGCAACAACTGCCTCAGTGCTCACGGCGGTCGTAGTCGAAGGATAAGCTGCCATAACTATGTCTCCTGTAAAAGTTGCCCCCTCCTATGAAAGCGAGGGGGGAAAGAGATTAACCTTTGACGGCGTAGCAGACACCCAGGGAGGTCGGCTTGACGACTTCATAGCCGTAGACCTGAAGGCCGTCCATGATGGTGGCGAAGGAATCGGGATCAGGGAAGGTGCGGTTTTTGATGAGTTGGGAAGCAAAGGTCAAAGCAGACTTGTGACCGAAGACCACGTTCCAGCAGGTCATCGCACCGTCAGTAACCCCGGCATAGTTGTTGGAGGCGTAGAGGTCGAAGTTGGAAATCTGACCTTTGTAGCCGTTACGAATGACCTTGTTGGTCTGGTCGCCGGTTACATCGGCCCTTCTGAGGTCGCCTTTGTTGAGCAGGTTGAACCACCACTCGGGAAGAACCAGCCAGCGGTCGGTGTCGGGGCAGTCCTGTTCGGAGATGACGGAGCACATGTCCTGAATCACGTCCAGCGCATTCGCTTTGGTGATGACCACAGGGGTCCCAGTAACGCCCATGTTGTAGGACGCGGAGATTTTGCCGGCAGTCGCACCGGTATTCAAAGCAGAAGCGTCGGCATCGATTGCGTTGAGAATCGAACGGTCGATGGAAATGGCAAGCTGTTTGCCGCCGTCTTCGGCCCAGGCAGCCATTGCGTCGATGTCGTTCTGGATCTTGTCGATGTCATCGATGTTGAGGGCGTAGGCTTTCGCCTTGTCGATCAACAGCTCAACGGTCGAGGATTCGGGAGTCTGCCGGTGCTCACGCAGCGACATACCTTTGACGTAATCAAAAATAGTCACGTCGGGGCGAGTCCGGATGATAACTTTATCGCCCTGTTTTGAGATGCTTCCCTCGTACTTGGAATTGGAGATGTTGGCAAAGACGGTGGAGAGATAGAACTTCTCCAAAAGTTCCATCGCGTAAATTGCCGGGGTGTAAACGCTTGCTCCCGAGCTGGAAAGATCGGGATAACCTGCTACTCGATTGACAGACATTGTGACTCTCCTTAAACCAGTCTGCCCTCTGCCTTAGCTTGCAGAAATTCCCGCTTCTTCGCCTCGTACTCCTGTTCTTTCCCACGGTACAGACCTCTGGAAAAGTCCTGATACAAGGCTTCAAGGTCGGTCATTTTCATGACGTTCCCCTTGTTGTTCTCAATGATCGTCTGAGCGCCACCGCCTGTCTTTGCAGGTGCGGCCAGATGAGCGGGTATTTCTCGCTTCACAGGGGTTTCCGGTAGTTTGATGGTTGATTTGAAGCGGTTGATGATGTTCGCCATGCTGTGAATGTCGCCTTCGTAAGCTGCTTCCTGGAACGCTTTCAGTGCAAACGTCTCATTGAGCCAGCCGACAAAAGCAGGGTCTACGTTGATGCCTCGTTTGACATCGATCCAGTCGGTGCAGAGTTCGTGGAGTTCCCGGTGGAATCGTTCTTCGGCAGTCTCGGCCTCGTTCGAGTTCATTCTATCCTCGACGGGCTTGACCGTATTTTGCGCGGCCAGGATCGACATTTCGGCTTGACGTTCGGCATAGGTCTGTCCAAACTCCGCGAGGTAATACTGATAGGTATCCGATTTACGAATCTCATCAGTGACGTGCGGCGAGCGGTACAGCGGTTTGCCTTCGTCATCAGTCTCAGGGACCGATGCCGTTTGCAGTTCGATGATCTGGCGCTGAAGGTTGGTGATCTCGTTGGTCAATGTCGCAATCTTCTCGTCCTTTTCCCGATTCCACGAATGGAGTCGGGGGACTTCAGAGTTGTACTTAGCCAGCAGCGTTTCGTACTTCTGGTCGGGAGGAACCTCGACAACGGGAGTCTCGACTTCAGGGGCCACTTCGGGAGTCCCTTCGGTTTCGACTTCTGGTGTCGTGTCAGTCTCGCCGGCTAACGCTTGAAGACGCTCCTGTTCCAACTTGATCAACCTTTCCTTTTCTTTTCTGGCTTTCGTTGCTCCGTCTTCCATTTACTGCCTCCAAGGGGCGCTTTTAAGCGAATCCCAATGTTAAATGCCGGGGCCGGAGGGCCGGAGTCCCGGTCAGAATGTCTTGCTCATGTTCACTGTCTTACTGGTTGCTTCCTTCGCCTTGAGACTCTGAAAGTTGTTCAAGGCGTTGTCGATTTCTTCAATGATCTCTTTCAGGATTCTCCGTTTTCCGATTGCGACGTTCGCCACTCTGTCTGAAGCGGCATTGTCGATTTCTTCGCTGGCATCTTCCTTCAGTTTCAGAAGGTGCTCGTAGAAGCGCGAATCCTTGAGTTCGTTTAACTCGCCTAGAAGTCTCGTGTCGGTTATCAATATGATTCCTCGTACCAGAACAGCTTGAGATGTACGTTGACTGTCGCGGCACCGTTGTTAGTAACCTTGATGAAATATTTGGTTCCAGGGTTGAGAACAATTTCGTTTTCGACAATAGCCCCCGCCCCTGTCTTGCTGATGCCGACTCCCGTTCCACCACCGAGAAAGTCGGAGTCGATCTTCAAGGTCGGATTCGGCGTCGTCGGGGTGTGGAAAAAGGTGCTCACCATCGCACTAGCTACCGGGTTGTACCGATGCCTGTTGACCGGCGTCAGTCCCGTTCCATTCGCTGCGACCGTCCCGCCTTCGTACATCTCGACATCGACATTCGGGCCATCACTCGTCAACAGCGAAGGCTTGAAATGCACCAGCCCACTGGCGATTGCCGGAGTCACGAAGTAGAGAAACGCCGTCCCTTCCGAGGCGATGTTGACAAACTTGTGCGTCACCGTGAAAGCGATTTTCTGATGGATGCCGTGATGGTCCTGAGTGATAACCACCAGGTCATTTGTTAAGGCATCGACCTTGACGACTTCAGGAATCCCGTTTTCGTTATCGCCGGTCATTATCATGCCGCTAACCCCTGCATATCAGCCCCACCCGCAGGATTCCCCGCAGGGTCTAAGGTCTGAGGCGCGGGACCGGGAGACGGCCCGTTCATGCCTGTCGGAGAACCACCCATCGGAGAGGAACCTTTCTGCTGCAACTGAAGAAGTTGCTGTTTCTGCTGTTCCTCGATTTTCGCCATGATCTCCTTGAGTCCGTTTTCATCGGGGATGATGTCGTCAACCGGAATATCGAGTCCTTGCAGCGCCACCTTGAGCAATTTTGCTCTGCCGGGTATACCCATGATTTGCGAGTCTATCGGGTTGTTGGTAGCGGCAAGGATCTCGTTCGTGCGAACGGTCTTCTGTTCCTTCGCCATGAACCCTGCGGAACCCCTTGCCACGACTTTCGCATCTCCCTTGATGCTTTCGTCGGCGTCGTAGAGCATGTTGAAGTCATAGGTCCGAGAGACACAGCCGGAGAAGACGCGATCAATGTGAGCGATTGCTTCCTTGATGTTTCGGGAAGCGGAAGTCATGAGCATGGACAGGCCGGAAGACGTAGACCCTGCACCGCCAATGCTGGTATTGCCGTAGGCCCACCGGGGAATGCCGGTCTGATCTTCTGCGATGGTTGACCAGACTTCCAAAACGGCCTGAAGCTGTTGCACGACGATAGGAATGTTGTAGACTCTGACGGCGGGGGCTTCCAACATTTGAGCGTTGGTTGACTGAAAGATTTTCCAGGGGTGTAACTTTTCGTTTTCACCACAACGGTCGGTGTTGACTTCAATAATCGGTCCTGAAGCCAGCATTGCATTGTTGGCAATCGCCCTACCCGCGACATTCGCCTGGTGCTGCGCATCTGCCATTAACTCAGGAACGCCCTTACCCCAAAAGGAACCGGGAACGCGGTGATAGGAGTCTACTGAGTACGGCTTTCGCCCTAATTTGTCGGGATTGAGAATTGCTCTGATGACATACGACCCGACCATGATAGCGTTGATTTCGTACTCTTCTTCAGGGTCGAGGTCTTTCATGCCCCAATCTAAAAGCATCGAGCCGGGAACCGATCCCCAAAATTCCAGACCGTCCATCTTGTCCGACTTGTAAAGGGAGTCGGTGGAACCGAAATCGAACATGGCTCGTTGAGAGTCGATTGAAAGCTGTTCTCTCTTTCCTCCAACGCCGTACTCACGAATGACGGTCCTGATGTTCTCTTCCGAGTAGCCAGGGACGCCGATCATCTCCCAAAGACCTTTACGAGTCAGGGGGATTCTCTCGATCAAATAACCGTCATCGGGATTTCTCGAATCAGGGGCGGGATAAAGGTCAAACGGGGAAACTCGTTCGTAAGTAGGGCGCAAACTTGCTTCTGCGCTTATTGACCAATCCGCACCGTTACGCACCCATTCAGGTTTTTTGGTGTAGCGTATTACCGGACCCTTGATGATGCCGGCCTTGAGTCTTACGAAGTCCGAGACAAAGGCCCACTGTGCATCATGAAAGCCCCCTTCGGTCATCTGGTCGTCTATCTTCTGCGACATTCTCGCGCAACGTCGGACGGCTTCTTCCTGCACTTCCCTCAGAGCCTTGTCGCGTTTCGTGGTTGCGTATTCCCTGATCTCGTCCTTGATGTCGGAGAGGTTGAACATCTCCCCAGCCTGCATGATTTGAGCTAAGACTTCCTGATAAACCATCTCAGTCTCGTTCATGATTTCGGCTTCGAGGTCAGGAGAGAGTTGCGCTAACGGAGTCGGTTGAATCGTCCACGGCTTGTCGTCTATCGGTCGGAGGATGTCGTTGATCCACGTTTCCGCCGCTCTACAGAGTTTCGCGGTCAAAAGGACGTAGACTTCAGACCCGCCCATTTCCCTGATTGCCGCCAGAACATCAGCTTCGTAGATGCCGTTATCCATTCGAAGATTTCTAAGCATCTGCTGTTCAATCGGCTGCTTCGCCATTTTCGCAGCGTCCCAACATTTGGCGATGTATCCAGAAAGGGGAGAGATGATAGGGTTGTCTTGCGGGGCAGGGGTCTTGGAGGCTTGTTCGGCAAAGACGGCGCTTGGAGGTCTGATTTTATGAAATCCGATGCTTGATACGCCGTCGATTGCTTGTGCCATGTTGTTACTCCAAAAAAGAAAGGGCCGGATAGCGTCAAGTTCCCTTGATTACCATCCGGCCCTCTCGTTCAATCATCCTCCACCATCGAGGAGGCGACTTTAAGATTCCGAAAATTATTTGTCGGGGGTTCTTTCTACCCCCAAAGTCACCGGTTTCCTATGCCTTTCGGTCACAGGCTCAACCCCGAAGGGTCACGCGGCTCGTCAGTGCTGCCGCTATGGGGCGCCCAACCGGAACCCTCGCACATAAAGGGCTTGCGCCCTCACCTTATAGTCTTGGAAACCGATACCTTCGCATCCTGAATACCTCCTTGTGACACGTTGACAAGAATCATAATCTCGCCTGTATGCGTCACAGGCATCTCACCTTCTCTTTTCAAGTCCTTTAGCAAATTAATTAACCACAAGGGCTTGTTCATGAAAATTACCAAAACACACAAAGAAGACATTTGTCAAGTTTTATTTCGACTTGCAGCAACAAGCTCTTCTATCAGCCGTGCGTGTCCTTTGCCGTTATCATACTGGACACGCGCCATAGACCCAGACATGCCCTTGAGGTTGTCAATGGCTTTAGCCGCTCTTTCTAGGAGGTCGGATTCTTCCCCAAACTGACATTTAAAGGGGTCGTTATCTTTGCCGCAAAATTCGCATTTCCAATTCATGTCCGCCTCCGATGGAATAGTTGTTATGACCACTTTCCCATTATCATTTCTGTGAGTTCGAGCCGCTGCCCTTTCAGCCGCACCTTGTCAGGACGGAGATGCACCAACTCACCACGATACTTCACGGTAATATTGGTTTCGGTCAAACGCTCAATCTTCCCCTCTCGCGACGAAAATTGGATTCTGCTTTTCCCGCGACGAGTGCAGTGTACCCAAGTGACCCGATCTCCCACCTTCATAATTAACTACCCCCTCAGCTTATCTATCTCTGCCCACAATTTTGCATTCTCATTCAAAATGCTTTGCCGGTTAGCTCTGATCGTCTGGATTAGCGCCTCTTGCGCTTTTACCTTCTTCTGTAAAGCGTCAATCGCTCCTTGCTGTGGATAAAGCCAATATAGAATTGCACGTAAGACTCTTTTAAAACCTTCTTTAGTCATTTGATGTCCTCGATGAATCCCTTGAGTGATGCCGTAGTCAAGCCCCCCCTTCCCCCCAAGCATAGAAGTGCTTAGAAAGTAGGTTCGGCAACTACGGCATCAACGAGAACCGCGCATTGTGTCCTGCGAAGTTATCCTCTCGCTTATCCGCTCACAGACCCGTTGGTACGGCACCGATACTTTGGTGGCCTTGACGCCCTCTGTGATTCGTCTAGGTCGGTGCTAGCCAATCCCCGCTTATTCACCGTCGCACCATAACCCCCACTGATACGGCATACAGTAAGGATAAGGAAACCCCCTTGGGGAGACTTTTACAATCGACCAAGAAAGTAAGTAACGCCCAAGGGGGTTAAACGGCAAATGCCGGTGCAGCTATTTAGTTTTAGGTTGTTACTCACTTACTCTTGGTCTGCCGATTAAATACCCCCAAAGATTATTCGTTGTCAACTTTTATTTTCATTCCTGATGCTGTCGAGGATTTGTCTGTCGATGTCATTCGCAATTTGCTGTGCTGCTTGCCCATAGTAGGAGTCCAGCATTGATTGAGCGTAGTTATTCGGCTTGTGTATACTCTTATACTTCCAATCATACGGTATATTCGGCTTCACACTAACCTTAACCTCATCCCCAATCTCAATCGTGATCTTATCCGCCTCTGCTACGTCAATCCCCTCCATACGCATCATCACAGACAACGCAGAGAGTAATTCCTTACCTGACTCGATCTGCATCTTCTGGAAGGTTTCGAAAGAGATGGTGATGGAGGTCGGTTTCGGGGGAGGTCTGTCAAAGTTCGGCGGTGAATACTGGTTCATGTAGGCTTCATATTGCTTGCGTGTAGCTTCAGCAAGCGCCTGTTGCTTCGCATGCTCTGTTGCAGTAATCATATAATCTTCCGGCTTCGCGCCAATGCCAAGTATTTTATCGCGCATTGAGTGCCATGGTCCTAGAGGCGAATCATTCTGTTCATCATGCGCTTGTTTCAATGTCTTCCTGCCATCACGGTTGTCGTAGGTCATTCAAACCTCGCTTTCTTGTGAACCATCTTCGTATAAGCGCCGAGTTCGCGTTCACTGACCTCGACTACAATCCTTCGCAACGGGACAGGTTGGCCTATCGGTACTTCCGGCAAGTCTTCGTGACGCAGGATCATCACGTGGTCAAAGAAACCTCTGTCGTCATTCCATATATCAGAGACAGGCATGATCCTCAATATCTCTGCTCCATGAGGCAACGGCATTCCTTCTTTCGCAAGGTCTGAGGCGCTGATGTAGACGCGACAGATGCAGCGTTCGTGTGTTTTTGAGTCAGTCATGGCAAACGTTCCTCCTGTGCATCGTCAAAATACGAATCATCAAAAGCTGTCTTGAAAACTGTTGGGGAAAGTGGCGCGGCAAATATCTCATAGAAAGATTCTTTTGCAACTTTGTTCGCTTCTTTGAAAGGATCATCAGTCATACCGTCTCCCCCGTAAGTCTCGCATAGACTATCGCTGCGGTTATATCTTCGTCGGTTGCGCCAATCTGTCGTAATGCGGCACGTTGCCAGTCGCCTGACCAGGTAGGGATGTCGCCAACCTTTACCATCACGTCTTCTTCTACCTCGGTCACAAAATACCTCGCATGACCAAACCTATTAGAGTTTTGAGGAATCACGTACACTACTCCTTTGAACTCAAGCACCGGCTCTATCTTCGGATGCCATTTCAAGGGATTGCGCGTCAAAACGGCAAATCCCATTCTGGCTTGACCCGCACCACGTTTCCACTGAAGTCGATGTCGATTCTTAGCCCGTCATGATGCTCTAAGTCCACCCCATGCAACCTCATCTGCATCTTCAGCGTCGTGATTAACGCTTCCGGTGTCTCGCAGGGGAGTTTCATGAAGTCGTGGAGCGGGATGTGCAGCGTGTTTTGAGACGTGGGCCATTTGCGTTTAAGTTCTTCTTTTGTCATCGGCTTGACTGTTTGGTATCCATAGATGTTCATTGCAACGCAGCCCACTGGTCATTTCTGAGAATGGCGCATACTTGAGACTCAGACAGTCCGTATTGTGCTCCAATCACCTTTGATTTTACAGAGCGCCCTATCCTGCGTATCTCTCGAACTTCATCCAACGTCAATTTAGCGCGACCTCCGCGACCTTTCACAACCATATCCCTCATGTTATCGGTATGAGTGCCAAGGAAAAGATGGTCTGGTTTCACACAGCCGGGATTGTCGCACTTGTGCAGTACGTGTAAGCCTTCCGGTACTGGCCCAAAAGTAATTTCCCAAGACACTCTATGAGCTTTTAGATTTTTGCCTTCAATCCCAAAAATGCCATAACGATCTTTATATCCAGTCCATTCCCAACACGTATCGGTTTTATTGACTTTGCTCCAAAACCTTACTTCTAGTGGCACTTTGGGATGATGGCTATGGATATACCTCATAGGCTCTCCCTTAACCTGCCCATTTCTGGCCCGGCTACAGTCGTTTTCATACCGCAGCCGCAATGACAATAACCATAAGGGATGTCAGACATTAGCCGCGCTCCCTTTTCTCGAAATAGAGATCCAGGGCGCGTCTGATAATTTCTGACATGGTTTGTCCGGTAGATGCTTTTTCTTGTTTTAGCTTGTCGGTGTAGTTCTTTGGCAGGCTAATTGTTTGGTTCATGCGCTTGCTCCTTTGTGGGCAGATGTAATTCACAAGCGCACTATACGTAACGACTAATCAAAAGTCAAGCTAATTTCATACACCCCCCCACCCCCCCCTATTACCACCTGAACTTCTACCTTCTTTAATATGAGATGGTTTCGGACGTTGAGGGATTGGGACCTTTAGGCGTAAATACTTGCCAATGGCTATGGAAATAACTCTATCATCGTGCCAACCTTGTTCAGCTTCTTCTTTCGATCCACACTTTTTGAAGCCAAGCATTTCGCTGAATGTTTCGGCGCAATTTATGCCGTGAGTCCCTTCGATACACTCAAGTTTGAGAGTGTCAAGGATCTCGGTTCTTGTCTTGGAACTCGTTACCCATCCCCACCGTTTACGTGGTTTGCCTGGCGGTTCAGGGACCATCTCCATGTGGATTCTAGGGTATCCGGAGTCAACTATTTCGGTGACAGTCGTAAGGCCATGGTTGTTGCGCTCAGGGGCTAAATACGCCACGTTATATCTTCTACCAAGAGACACCAGTATTTGACCATATATCTTGGGAGGCCATTTGCCATGGAGATGGGCCACTTGTTCGCCTGTCCGGTGGTCTATAACATCAGCCGAATCGAAATCTCCGCTTTCAAGACCTTCGGCCACGTCAGCACTGATGATATACGATGCTCCGACTTTAGGTTCTTGCCACACACGGAGTTCTCCGTCTTCTTTTGCGTACCATACGCCCGTTGACGGCATACACGAATAACGTACTTTGGGCGGTTTTGCTGCATCTCTAAAAGCCGCAATCTTTTTGTTGTCAAAAACTGGAACTCCAGTTGAAAGAAACGCCTCTTCTGGTGTAGAAGGGTGCATTTCGTTAAATTTCTCAATAATGCCATCGGCATCATTATCAATCGTGTATCTGCGCCAATACATCTGTTCGTCATCTAAATTGAACTGAGTTTTTATTTCGATCTCTTCTTCTGTTAAAACAAAATCAGAAGGTACAAGCATCCTATTGAGTTCAAAAATAAACCAGGGAAAGAAGACTGCCGTGTAGTTATTTGACTTATTGGCAGATTCGTTGATTTCCTCTTCGACCATTGGTTCACCGTTATCGTCCAGCCTTTTCACAAAATACCTAAAGCGGCACCCCCAAAATCTTCGGTATACTTCCCCCCCAACGCCGTCTGCTGTGCCTTCAATCACTACTTCTGTACCTGGTTCGGGAGGTACGCATGGCAGTACAGCCTTAATCAGACCTTCTGCATTTTCGCGGGGCAGTTTAAAGGCATCAGATATATGCAGTCGATGCACTGCTTGCCCTGAACCAACATCATCTTTACCGCCAGTCGCAACACGAAAAGCAGAATCAAGGCCCGTTCCTTGTGCGTTGTTGAACTCTAAAAGACGGGCATTGTTGGCGAGGACATCTGGCCTTTCTTTTGCCGGGATATTGTTGTGGAAGCGTTTGACCATCTTGAAAATGAACTCACTCGCAGCAGGTTCGTGTGTAATTTGCATGCAATATGTGCTTGGATTGCTCGTAACATGCTGGTAATTTTTCCCAGAAAAAAGCGTTGTTATGCCCTGCCGCCTGCCTTTCAAAATAACCACTCTGACCAAACGGCCTTTGGCTATGATTTTTCTTTCAATCTTTTCATAAAGTCGTTGTGGACCGTTAAGTATGAAACGCTCAAAGCCGCCTCCCTCCCTTGGCTGCACCTTGAGCTTCGTCCTGGCGTATTCCTCAAAATCCACGGACATCTTCAAGTCAGCGATCAACTCCGCTATCTGATCGGCACTGAGGTCTTCGAATTGTTGAAGGGCGTTAGTCATGTTACAACCTGAAAAGATTTATGATATTCATGATACCAAACACCACGTTGATAATTATATTGAATACGCCAAATCCAACTATAAAATCAGTTGGTTCTCTTCTTATTAAAACAACTTGCAACACAATCAAACCTGCTTGCAACAATATCAAACCGACTAGAAAGATATAATTCATTCTCCAGCCCCCTGTTGTTTCATCTCAAGCATCTTCTGAAGATCCGCCAACATGCTCGGATTCGCCTTGACCTCTGCGATAAGCTGGACTTTCTGCTCGTACTTGAACTCTTCGATGACAACCTTCTTCTCCGGCATCGCCTGTTGCGCCTCCGCAGCAAACTTTGCCGCGTCCATTCTCGCTCGATGGTCGGGATACATCTTGATGACTTCCTTCGTCACCAGTTTGCCGTCTTCAATCGTCGTTTCCCGCCCTCTGAACGCCTGTTCAGCATTCATCGCGTCGGCTACAACCGTAGCAATCTTCTCGACCCCCGCGTTTTTAAGAGCAAGGAGTTCCTGTAGACGGAGGTTGTTGCTAGTCTTTTCCTTTACCTTTTCAAGAGTCGTTGTCACCTTATTCGCTATCGTCGCATCTTTGCCTATAAGACCCGCTGCTTTGGCTTTTTCCAGCCGTGTCGCGTCAGGATTGAAGAGATGCGCTTTCACAATGTTGATCTCTTGCCCCGTAAAGCCCTGTTCTTCCTTCTGCTTCTGACGCTTGGCAAGGGATTTCTTGCTGAGCTTCTTACGCTTGATGGTCGGAGTCTCGATGGTCGATGGAAAAATCTCGATGATTTCGTCAGACATTGTTCCACTCCAAGATAGCTTCTTCAGGATTGTCAAAGACCTCGTTAAGTTCAGGATTTACCGCGCAGAAATCGTTTTCGCAACCGACCCCATAGACTAGCTGCTCGTCACTCGGATGCACCCTCAGAGCCGGTAATCCTTTGCACCAGGGGCATTCCTTGATCGTTTTCTGCAACTCTCCTAAAGACGCCATCCACTGTTTGAACTCGTTGACCGTGCCATCGGGTTTGTGAAGTTTGTAGAGACGGTAGAAATTCACCCATGAAGAATCGTGCTCGATCTCGCCGGCTTGAGTTGCCACTGTTACCTCCCAGTTACTCTATGTAATTGCATTGCAAGAAGTCCCGCGTGTTCCATCGTCGTCACGTTCGCGGCGTAGAAGTTGTAATCAACAGAGGTTTCGTCTACACGGACGGTATAACTTATCACCAGCCGTTCAGGGTTAATCTCGCCGTTTTCCAAGTCTCTGAGACAGGCGAGTAGCGCGTCTCTTGGGGTCCATTTGCGGCAATCATCTGATTCATTAGCGCGTTTTTCAGCAAGTTCATTCGGTCGGAAAGTCAATGCAGTTCCTCCTTCGGTATCAACAGCGCCCTCAGTTCTTCCCCGAACAGCCCGGTGACGAATTTCGACGTGTCCTGATACGCTTTCGCCGCCCCATGTCTCTCGTGATTCTCGTCCATCTGGCTTCTCGTCAGCGCCGGATGCTTCTGCTTCGAGAGATTCGACTTCATCAGTCTGTCCAAGGTCTGAAGGAGGAAGACGAGTCGCTGTTCCATCGGTAGGGCTTTTAGTGCTTCAAAGCCGGATAGGGTTTCGACTTCTTCTGCCGGGATGTCAAACTTTTTCGGTTTACAATCGCCGCAGTTACCGCAGACAGTGTTAGTTTGCTTGGTACAGTTGTGTGTGCTCATTCGTCCTCCCCGAATGCAGCGATACGTTCGACAAGAATGTTCGAGTACAGCGTCATTGCTTCCAACTGCCGGTTTAGCCGCGACTGCTCCATGTTGTCAAGTTTCCGGTACAGTTCGCCACCAATAAACGCGGTCAACTTCTGTCGCTTCTCGTCAAGTTCTTGGCGTTCTTCAATGACTCTAAGTTGATGTGGTAACTTTGCCATAACGATACTCTCCCCCTCATTTTTTGGAATTGTCAAGAATTTTTCTGCCAGTTTGCGTTTCGTACTGTATTTTGTTTCGGGCAATAATTGCTTCAAAGTCAATGTTCCATAAATTGTAGATATTTTTCCCGACCCGATGCCTTTCCATATGGCAGCGGTGGCACATTGGCAACGTGCTGTAGTCGCTGGCTTTAATACCCATGCCTCTATCCCCTTCATGGTGAGGTATTGAAGGTGCTTGATGTCCTCTGATACATGGTTGTTTTCGTATCCATGAAAGATACTTCTTGTCCCGAGGTGTGTGGGGTTTTCGGAGGTCAGCTAAATATTTCGGTTGGCTCATTATCTCACCTTTTTGCATAAGATTTTTTCTGGAGTTAAGCCAACTCTCCACCTGTTTCTTATGGTGGAATAATTAATGCCAAGGTGCCGTGACCATTGGGCCATAGTCTTGGACACACCGTCCATCACAATAACGGCATTATTTCTGCGATTGTTCGCTTGAGTTTCGAGTGTTGCCCACTGGCAGTTTTCTGGAGAATAATCCTTGTCATTGTTTATTCTATCTAGTGATAACCCCTTACTGTAGCCTGGAGCCATATCCTCGAAGAAATTTTCAAACGACTTACTCCACCTATCACAAACCGTAATTCCTCTGCCACCGTAAAGAAAATAATCAGTATTATTGACATTATTGCATCGTTGTTTCATCTGAAACCACACATGGTAAATTGGAGAATTGCTCATTCCATGCGTCTGGTTTGCTGTGGCGTCGTACTTTAAACATCCACATGACTTGACCTCACCGTTTAACAAGTACTTACTTTTAACTATATGGTCTTTCCCGCAATCACAAACGCAATTCCATCTTGTTCTCTGCTTTTCTGGTTCAGCTTTAGACACCACTACAAGACGATGGAATCTCCGCCCGATCATGCTTTGCTCCGTTCGTGAAAATAGTTGTCGAGCGCCCGACGGATAATTTCGGAAATCGTAAGGCCAGTTTCTTTTTTCTCTTTCACCAATTTATCATCACACTGCTTTGGGATGCTGATTGTTCTGTTCAAGAGATTCTCCTATATAGCAAAATGCAATCTGTGCGCAGAATATACTGTGACAGTATTACAAATCAAGTAAAAAATCATACAGTCAACGACGTGCCACCTGTCGAGGTATGATGATAAATCTTCTGCCCCATGCACGGCCCACGGCCTCGCAACTCGCATTCCTGAGTTAAGAGCCACAGGAGAAAGTTCTTGTCACGCGGAGTTTTTACTTTCCAGTTCGCCGCCGTCATCAGTACGAACGCGAGTAGACAATGTCGCTCACTTAACGACCTCCCGCGCTCTTGTGCAGGCGGGGCAGTCGCAGCACGTTGGCCGTTTTCGAAGCTCGTTGCAGTTGGCTTCATTATCGGTTGCCAGTGAGCAGTGCTTACAATCTTTCGAGTGATCCTCAAGCACCGCCTCCCCCAACTTCCTCGCCCTCTCCGTCATCTCGGCAAGGGCGGCGCGAAGGGATTCAATATTCGCAGCAATAACCTCTGAGTAGTCAACGCCTTTGAAAAGTTCCTGTTTGCAACGGATGCAGTAGCTATGTCCCTTTTCCGTCCTTTGTGCGAAGTGCAGTTCTACAATGTCAGAGCAGCCGCACTCGGGGCAGAAAGTAATAGGTTTATCCAATCTGGCGCGGAGGGTGGCGAGTTCGTGCATCAGTAAATCAATCCTCAATTGCGTGTGATCCATTTTTAAGCTGGTACTCATCACTTCCCCCCTTCGCGCCGGATGGCGGCAGCAATCTTATCCCCGCAGTCAAAGGTCCAACATCCATGCTTCTCAGATAGATACGCGCACCGCTCCCTTTCCTCCCGCTCGGTGGCGTCAAGGGCTTTTAGAAGATTTTGAATTATATCTTCAGCGTCGTATACTACTTGAGTGGCTACGTTTATACCGTCAACGTAGGACCAAGTATCGAGCCGGGTTAGTACCTCCCTCGCCCTCTCCCGCAGGTCGCTATTTTCGCTCATGGGGCCTCCTATTTAATGTCGTGTTTTTTCTTGGCTTTTTTCAGGCATAGGTTCAACTGTTGTTCTAGCCAATCATTGGCCCCGGAGATTTGCCCCTTATCCACCAATTCTTTGTACTTGTTCGTGGCCTTGACGGCACAAAGCGCCCCGTTATAGAAACCCAGCTCAAAGAATGAAGTCCGTGTAAGCTCAAATGTTTTATTCATCTCTTTTGGCAGGTCGTACCCCCACGCCACCCCCGACCATAGCATCATTACCGCTACCAGTAGCTTTTTCATGGTGTCTCCTTTAGCATTAGTATCAGCACGAAAAAGTTTATGAAGTAAGCTGTTATAAGCGCCACTCTAAACCACACATCGCGCCACTTTGGGTCTATTGTCCTCTGCCATTTAAGATAAGCTAGCCCGGTGATACAAGACAGCATCCCCAGGATTGGTATCGTTATAGTCATCATTCCTCCTCGCCAATCATCCTCGTTATGGCCGCGCAGATGGCGGCGGAACTCCCGCTGCACCGGACGAGCCGGTGAGCTTGTTGGTTATGGTGCTTCTTCGTCGCCAAGAAAGATGCCTCCCTCTTCGGGATAGTCTGTAAAGCTGGCATACAGGCCAGGTCCACTATGCCCATTTGTTACGAGAGTTACAGTTATCACCGTTTCTTCATCCCCGCCGAATGCTTCAAATAAATCTCTTGCTTGGTCATAAGTAAAATCCATTTTAGTCTCCGATCACCGCGCGCCATAACCAGACATCGAACCCGACAGGCGGGTTAATTCAAACCGTTAGACTCCTCCCCCGCAGCGCGGGTGTTATCTAAAACGGTGGGTCGTCATAGCCATCCACACGTGTTGACTCCAAAAGCCTCTGCTTCACCGCCTCTGCCGTCACTGCTCCTAAATCGTAGACAGTCACCGGCACCCGACCCAACTTTTCAGCAGCAGCCAAACAAACATCCCGATCCACAAACGTGCCGTAAATCGCTTGCGCCCCGAATAGTTTGGTAAATCCGACATTGCCACCAACAGCAGGCACGTCAACGCGCACAAATGTCCCACCAAGGCTGTACTCGCTCACCTTCCCGGCTATTGTCTGCCGGCCCATCAGTTCGATAATCGCGTAGAGGTCGGGAGAGTCGGTCACTTTGTCGTCTCCTTCGCAATCTCCACAGCCCTCGCCTCATCGCACTTCTCACCTTCCATGATGATAGCAACGCGCTCTAGGAACTCGCTGTTCTCGTCGGTGATAGGAACGTCAAAAACACTCACAGTGACCTCCTTTTATAATCAGGCATGATAACCCCGCGCCGTCCATTGAAACGTGGCTGGCAAATCTTCTTGAGACACGCAGGGCAATAGACACCCTTCTTGCTCTTGACCTCGCCGCCGCATTTGATGCAGAGTTTCATATCTCCCTCATATACATCGATTTCATATCTTCCACCTGAAGGCCGAGATAAACCCGCGTCACCTTCTCCGACACATGACCCAACGCATCAGAAATCATCGTCAATGATTCACCAGCCTCGTACTGGTATCTTGCCCAGGTCTTTCTCAACGAATGAGCCGAATACCCTCCCCTAAGACCAGCCCTGAAACACCACGTCTTCACCATCTGAGAAAACGCAGGCACAGTCAGAGGCCCACCACCGCGCTCAGAGACGAACAACCAGTCATCGTCATCCCTCCCTGCGATCAAAGGCGCGACCGCTTTCTTGATCGTGTTGTTGAGATAAAACTTCCTGACCTTTGAAGTCTTCTTCTCGCGCTTCTCGATAACGTCACCCCTCACATCGCCAACCTTGAGGCTCAAAAGGTCCGAGGCACGAAACGCAGTGTTGACCCCCACGGTGAACAGAGCAAAGTCACGCGGCCTAGAAGACAAGTCAGCTTTGATCTTCGCTATCCTCGCCATATCCGTAATCGGCTTCGATGCTATGATGCTGTCCTTTTTCGGATGATTCTGCGCTTGAGCCATTTGACGTGTCATTTCTTCACCTTCGACATAATCGCTTCCTGCTCCTTAATCGGCCTACCACAACACTGAGTCCGTTCACCATCGTAATACCCAATCCCATTGCTCTTGGAACACGCAAGAAGATGATAATATTCCTTCCCGAACTCAGACCAAATCTCCTTGCCACATTCAGCACAACGCTGCCAATTCTCGCGCACCGTCTTAGCCGCAGACTTTATAGAAGGCGCGGCCCCCTCTATCGGCTCAACAGTCACTTCGACCCCAGGCTTGTACGCCACTTCGTTCCAAACTCGCCTAGACCGACTCATTTGCTACCTCCTTTTCCCACAGGTAACTTTTGCATCGGGGGCAACACTTAGGCTTTTTAATTCTGCTCACCCAATCATACCCGCACCGCTTACAAACATACTCACTCATAGCCACCTCCAATCCAATGATTACCACTATTATCATAATTGGATTGAGCAAGTCAATAGAATAAAAAACGGGGAGAAAAATTTTTTAGGGGGGGGGAGTCGTTTTAAACTCCAAAAATGGGGCAAGCTTGAGAGAGGGGGTGACATATTAAATGATGTGTCGGGACAACT